>ERZ840057.75-NODE-75-length-96303-cov-13.915687_pt1 | contig 96303 bp, 74 predicted proteins | sample MGYA00519907_ERZ840057 | MGnify/ENA primary metagenome ERZ840057 (study PRJEB31850, sample SAMEA3708862) | human gut metagenome | biome: human gut; feature: human-associated habitat; material: faeces | place: China | collected 2014 ...
GCGAGAACCAACCTCTTGGAGTTGCGTAAGCAACTCCGAAGGAATCCTCTGATTTTCAATCAGGGGAGGACGTCAATTCAAGTCCGTTGACGCCTTTTGTACCCGCATTGGCGAATACATTTCTCTTGCTCGGCGCAAACGAGGTCTCACGCAGATGGACATGGCTGAGAAGGCGTGTACGTCAATTGCGACCTATCAGCGTATAGAAAAAGGCGACGGAACGGTGGCGTTTGCCACAGTGTGTCGAGTTCTTATGATTCTTGATCGGCTTGAGTCGTTTGATAGCGTGTTGTCTCCGCTGGAAGACCGGGTGGCGCAGCCATGATGGAGGCCCGGGTGCCCAAACGCGTACGCCGCAAGCCCGAAGAGTTCGAAGGATTCTGAAATGCAACAGCGGATTTCGGTCTTGATAGGTGCCGACAACAAGTGTGTTGGCACGCTTGTCTTTGACGACACTCGACCGGACGCCTCTCAGTTTTGCTACGCTGACTCGTGGTGCTCTGACGCGACTGCTTTTGCCGTGTCGCCCGAGCTTGCTTTGACAGTTCAGTGGCAATACTTCAGTAGTCTCTCTCGAAAGAGTCCGTTTCCGTTTGCCTTTGCCGATACGGAGCCTGAGAGTTGGGGCTGCCGCTTGTTGAAGGCCGTCTTTTCGAAAGCGGGTCACGAGCGCAGTCTCTCGGCCGTCGATTTTCTTTTAGCAGCCGATGACGGTAGCCGTGTGGGTGCTTTGCGCTTTGTGCCGGAAGGTGTGCAGCTCGCTGATACCGAAGCAGGCAAAGACCTGACGCTTCCCCTGAAGGATTTGGGACAGACAGGTCGCGCGAGCCGCTAAGCGTTTCGAAACAGGCGAGGCGACGGACGACGATCTGGATTTGCTTAACGGCATCGGAACAAGTCTGGGCGGTGCACGCCCCAAATGTACTGTTCTCAAAGAAAACGGACGTTTTGCCATCGGAAAGTTTGCGAGCGTCAATGACGAAAGAAGCGTCGTCAAAGGCGAGATTCTTGGACTCGAACTTGCGCGTGCTACAGGACTCAATGCCGCCACCGGCAAAGTTGTGACGATCGATGACGTCAACGTGGCGGTTATCGACCGCTTTGATCGTACGTCAGCAGGTCGCCGCATTCCGTATTGGTCAATGGCCACGTTTCTGCAGAGCACGGAAGACGGTTACCCACCGCCGTGCTACACGGAACTGAACGAACGTCTGTATCTTCAGGCAGACAGTCCGGACAAAACGACTGCTAAAGAAATCGTCGGTCGACTGCTTCTGAACTATCTGATCAACAACACTGACGACCACGGGCGCAATACGGGACTGTTGATGCGCAACAACGGAGTTTGGGTGCTGTCGCCGGCTTTCGAATCAATCCTGTGCCTTTGAGTCGTCCCGAAGCGCCGTACGTCTGTTTGCCAGAGTGAGTCGCAAAAATCTCCGTACAGGAATCAGATTCTCTGTGCTATCTAACCAGATCAAGACGCGAGTCCTCCACTTAGAAAGCCCTCGGTAACTAGCAACCTAGTCTTTAGGAATGAGCGCGGAATTTACCCGTTCGGATGCAAAAGGCGGCAGAGCTCGCAGCTCGCCTTGAGAATTGAAGGAAGCGAGCCGCGATGCTGGTCCGTTAGTCAGACTCTTCTTCGGATAGCCATATGCTGGCAGCTTGCGGGTCTGAAGCGGCATAGCAACCATAACTTACCGGATAAATCCAGTCGTTTTTCTGCATGGTACCCAATTTGCCTTGGATTGAAGAGGCGCTGATGGTGCGATCGAGACCGGCAGACTTAGTGAGCTGTGCCCGAAATGCCGAAGAAAAAAGGTTGGTACATCCGCCCAATCCAGCTTTGGCAATCTCTGTAAAAAGAAGTCTGGTGATCAGATCGCAGTTGCGAATAGGATCCAAAAATTCATTGGCGTCTATTCGGGCCTGATTTGTGCACAAAGAAACAAATGTCTGATTGATTTCGACTCCCGGATAGCTCTGAATATGTGTCAGAAGCTGACGGAAGGCTTTCGGGCGGCATCCCAGAATTGAAAAACCCTCACGTAACGCTTCTCTTGAAGGAACTTTTGACTTGTCCTTCATTTGGTCTACTTGCCACTGCAGATATTCGTCACCTAACAGAGGAAAATCTTGACGATCGGTTCCATAGAAAGGTTGGGACGATCTAGCGGCCATTGCAGTCAAAATTGAACGATGCGAACCGGTACCGACGATTAGCAGATACGTGTCTTTTGGGTTGTTCGGGCGCAGGTTGACGGCGTCACGGGCGGCTTTCAAAGCTGTGAGCAAATTGAGTCCAGCTTCGTTTTTTAATGCTTCCTGAATTTCGTCGATGATGAGCACAATATTTACATCGTACTTGGCAACAATCTCCGAAAAGACGTTTGCAAGTGACACGCCTGAGGGAATGCCGACTTGTTTTGGTTCAAAGCTTAAGGACACTCCGGGAAATGTCACCTTGAAAGATGACAGTCGTGGAGATTCCGCTAAAAATTGTCTTATTTTGGAAAGAACCGCTTCCGCCGGAGAGATGCTTCCGCGGTTTTCCCAAAGGTCAATGTAGATGACCAACGCGTTTTCCTTTTCGAGCTGTGGTATCAGGTCTCTGCGGATAAATGTGGTTTTGCCAATACGGCGAACGCCGGTGAGAAAAAGACCGTCCCGTGACGTGAGTTGCAACGCATCAGGGTGCAGCAAACGGTTGCTCAATGCAAGCGCTAGATCAGGACGTTGGAAAATAGGTGCGGACATACGGTTACTCAGAACAGTTACGCCAACTTATTGAAATCAACATAATTATATCAAATGCTATAACCTTACGTAACCTACCTGTTGATTCTGCTAGTACGAGAAGCTACTGCATGCGAATTTGCACCATTCGCGCAATGGAGAAAAGTCGCCTCCTGTTCGTGAATACGACAACAAACTGCGGCTTTACAAAACGGCATCGTCACAAACGATGGAAATACCTCACCCAAGCGTGAAGCCCCACACAACCGACTGCAATTACGGTGAGCCCTGCTACTGCCGCTCCCGCAAAAGGCATCAGCACCAAAGCCGAGCCCGCAATCAAAGCCCCTAAAAAGCCAATTGCCGAGGTAAAGCTCACTGCCGGTCGCGAGGTCTCAAACGTGTGGTGCGCAATGGCTCGCAGACTCAAAGCGTCAATGACGGTGGCGACGGCTAAAAGCAAGATGAGTCCGAACGTGTATTTGAAAACTTCCAGTCGCAAGCAAACGAGACGCAGGAGTCCTTGGATAGCTGCAAGGCGATTTAATGCTGTCTGCCAGAGCCCGGTGCGAACAGCGGCGTCAAGTTCTGAGAGAGATTCATCAGCGGCTGGCAGGGAGACAATCTCCCGGTAGATTGAGTTTCGCAGCTCATCGAAACTGCCGTCAATCAACCTGAGTTTAGGGGCAATATGCACCCGGCAGGATGCTTCGCACGTTGTACTTTCGTGCTCAAAAACGGCATGAACGGTTGAGCCCGAGGCAAAGCAAAAGACGGCAAGCCACAGGGCTATGATCAGAAACAGGCCGCCGGAGGCGAGGGATCTCAAAGGCTTTGTGGTCATGGAAATTCCTTTCAAAGGACGACAGGCTTTAGCCGGAGATCAAGTCTTCGTCGGCAATCAGAATCGGCGTGCGGCCCTTCACAAGACGGCCGCCCGCAAGAGACGCGAAAAACTCGCAGTTGGGGAGTTTGCCGAGCACGTCGCAGGGGATGATTTCTTCGCGCGAAGCCGTGATCTGACGAGAGGCGCCTGCGGTGAAGTGTCCGGGGTGCGCCGTATCCGAAGCGCTGGTGAGCGTGGCGGCGGTGTTGGCGATGTAGGTGCGCCCGAACGTTTCGGCCACGAATTCCTGCGTGAGGCGATCCTTGGTGCGAAGACTCACGAGGCTGTTGAAGTTGCCGAGCGCCATTCGCGCTTCATCGGTGGAACCCAAGCGGGCGGCAAGGTCGGCCACCGTCTGCATGGCACAGGTGGTACGCAGGCCGGATTCTGCGCCCTTGTTGAGTATCTCGATGAGGGAGCGGTTGATGACGTTGGCACATTCATCGACGAAGAGACTTACCGTGGTGCGGGCAATCGAGGTGTTGTTGTAACGTTCGCCCGCGCAGGAGGCGAGGTAGGCAAGAAGAAGGGAGCCGATGGCGCCCGCGACCGTCGGATCGGGAAGCGAATTGAGGCACACGTAGAGAATCTTTCGCTGGGCAATGATCTCCGACAAGCTCATTGCTTCTGCGTCGTCGTCTGCGGGCGAAAGCGTTTGTCGCAGAGCTCCCGAAGTGAGCATTGCCAGAACGGGCATGAGGCTCGCCGTGATCTTGGAAAAATGCACCGGGTCGTGAGCGTAGGTGGCGGCACCTTTGAGCGTGGCCTCCGAGAGCGCCTCTCTGTCTCGAGCTTTATCCATGAGAAGAAGCACGCCGTCGCGGCCCTTTTTGCCCTTGAGCTTGACTTCGGAGACGAGCGTATCAAACAGATCCGGCCCGCAGTCGTGTTCCACCGCTTCTAAAAGCAGATCCTCGAAGTCGCCCGTAAGCACCGATTCGATGCCGGCAATCGAGGGCGTGCGGCCGACGTGAACGAGGAGATTTACGACGACATTCACCGCAGACCATGCAAAGGACGTAAAGGGGCCGGAGTCGGCCATCACGGCGGTAAGGCGGCTGGCGATTTCACTCGGTCTCTCAAAGTGCGTGAGCGGATTGATGCGGATCCCCTCGGGGTCGTTCGGATGAAAGAAAAGGGGATCGCTGCGGTTGGCAAGCTTTGCAGCAGCCGTTACTGCGTTCTTGAGTCGGGAGCTCATCTTGGGGTCGATCACGATCACCGCTTCGCCGCGCAGAATCGCCTGTGTGACGAGACTCGTCAGAAGCACGCCTTTGCCCGCCTGGGTCGTTCCCACAATGAGCGTGCCGCCTTCCAATGTCTTTTCCGAGACCCAGATGTCCTTCTTTCTGCTCTCCAAACCGTCAAGGGCAGCGAGCCCAACCGTACGGGGATCCTTAGGGGCAGTACCGGTCAGACGGCGACAGATATTGCGGTGCGGAATCAGTCGCTCGACGTCAATTTTGGAGAGCTCATAGAGCTTTTGTGCGTGCTCGGGGCCCCAGTCAAAACCGTGGCCGAACCACACGGGCGCAAAGGTTTCGGTGTCGCCTTTGCGGGCCATGTCGCGGCGTGCGCGAAGAAGACGACGGGCAAAGACGCGGCATGAAACGAGTTCCAAGGCGCTGCCCGCAAGCGCTGCTCGGTCCTTGAGAACCGCCATGCCGGATTTCAGACGGATGCCCGCCATGAAGGCAGAGACGAGTCCGACAAGGGTGGCGGCAAGAGTCGGAGCCAATCCGGCGGCGGCAAAGACGCCGGCGACGGACGCGGTCACGCTCCAGGCAAGAGCGGGCTTGAATTCGGTTGCGGGGCGCCAGGTGTCGGCGCGCACCGAATCGGTGCCGGCCGTAAAGACGGAACGTCGACGGCGGGAAAAGATTGTCAAAAGTGTCATAAATGAAACAAGAAGATCAGGAATCGGGTCGGGCGACAACGCGCTTCATGCGCTTGCTGCGGGCGGCGGCAAGCTGCCGCTTTTGGATATCAAGCACGATTTCAAGACCGGTGGAGACGTCGGTTTCGCCTTTGCGGCGAAGTTCATGCGTCAGATAGCCGTGCGCGACTTCGGCAATTGAGGCCGAGCAGAGTTTGCGAAGAAGCTTTGGCTTGACAAATTTCTGCAACTCGCGTTTTGTGCGTTCTCCGGTTTGGTTTTGAGTGAGAGCTGCGCTTTGCGCGAGCATGCGATTGCCGATCTCTTGGTCTGCTTCTCGGCTTTCTCGGATAAAGAGCCTTAAAAGTCGCGCCATGGCGTCGGTAAAGAGAAACTGTTTCAATAAATCCTTTCGCGTGACGTTCGAGAGCTTCGTGCTGTGAAACTCCGTCATGTGCTCCACCCACCAGATCGCTGCCGAAACGGACTCGAAAAAGGGAAACAGAACGCCGGTTTCGGGCAAGGGATTGCCCGGCGAATGACGGTACAGCGCGATCATGGTTTCGGTTTGTGATTCCGATTCGTTGTCGGCTGCCTCAGACACTTCTCGCGTACAGGACACGGCTAGTCCCAAGGCTTGCAGCGGCGAGATCCAGAGTGAAATCGGACCGGTGAAGAATCGCGACGGCACGAATAGGCCGGCGGGAAGCGCGGGCAGCTGCGATCGGGCGGCGCTCGAACCTTGTGCCGTGCGGTTTGCGGCAGTTCGTATGGCAGCTTTGTGTTCGGAGGCGTACCGCATCAAGGCGTGAGTGATGTGTTCCTTGATTTGGTCTTCTGTCTGCGGCAAGTTTTCGGTGCCGACCGACGCTGAGACGCTCGGCTCTGTTGCCATGGTCTCAATGCTCTTTTCCATGTGGGAATCGAGCCCCACGCCAAAAAATTTGCGCGAAGCGACGTTTAGACGCAGAGCTTCGTCGACTTTGCGCAAACCCTTTGTAAATACGCCCGATGCCCAGGAAGACAGTCCGAGGCCGGCAACGGCCCCATTCATGACCGGGTGACAGATCGAATCGGGCACGGTCCGGAGGGCTGGATTTGTTACATTGCTTCGTGTGTTTCTGACTCTCGAGTCGGTGTCAACGTCGATTTCGAGTTGCAGAAAGTCGTAGGCGGCGGTTGCAAGTGCTCGTTTCGATTCGGGTGAAATCAAAGCCAAAAGGCGTGCTGCCGCCTCAGGATGAATTTCCCAGAGGGTGACGAGGTGTTGTCTGCCGTCGTTTTCCCAGCAATGGGCGCGAAAGGAAGAGACAACGAGCCTTGCCTGAGTGAGAAACGCACAGAGCGACGGTTGGTCCGTGACGTTTGAGAAATGTTCGGAGACGGCTTTGAAAAGTGCCGGAATCTCGCTGCGTAGTTGTTGTGTGAAAAGCTCGGAAAAAGCGTCGGGCGTCATGAAGAGCCGCAGGGGCGGATTTGAGCTCGATTGCGTACGGATTGCGACCATGGTGCGCGTCAGTACGCCCGGGGCGGCAGTTGCCATCGACGCAAAGAAGAGGTGCCGAGCAAAGAGCACTTTATTGAACGCGGACGATGCCACTGAATTTGGCTTCGGAAACGTGAGAAGAAAGCCCGCCAGGAGCAGAACGGCGGTTTGAAAGACCGTTGGTTTGCCACCGGAGACGGGATCCTTTCTTTGGGGTTCTTCGAAAAAGGCGGCCAGAAGCCTGCGGCATTCATCGGAAAATCGGGCGTCGCGTTTGGCAATGAGGCCCGTGAGCATCAGGGCGACTTCAAAAAGCGCCTCGGTGAGTTTGGGGTTGTGCCGGATGTTGCCGGTGAAGGTAGCCTGCAAAAACGACAGAAGTCGTTGTTGCGCCTGAGGTTTAATGTCGGGCGAAAAGGTGGCGAGCGATTCGGACAGAATCGTCGCGTATCGTTGACGCAGGCTGGCGCACAAACAGAGCCTCTCAAGAAGGCGTTCGGCGAGAGTGTCAAACTCGGTGTGACTCAAGGGCGGGAATCGTCGGGGTAGTGGGGATAAGAAAGGGTAAGGAAAATCCCGGCACTCCCTTTTTCCCGGACAACCGTCGGCTAGGCCGAAGATGCCGGGAAAAAGAGAACGCGAAGGAAAACAAACCGCAGAAGTTTAAGGTTCAGTTGCGAGCTCTCAAAGCCATGGATGCTTGACTAATCGAGCAGACGCATCTGACGGCTTTCTTTTTCGTTGAAACGCTGACGCTTCAACGGACGGCGACGGAACGTGCGCCGCAGCGGCGTTGCCTTTTTCGGAGCTTTTTTGGGAAGCTCGGGCAGCGGGCCGCAGCCGGCATCGATGTTTTCAAGTCGGTCCGTCTTGCAAAGAAGGCTTTTCCCGTAGAGGTCTCGAAACTGCTTTCGGGTGAGCTCGCAAAGGTGCGGGCCCAAGAAAGGCACGGGGCCTTTACAGTTCGGCTCAAGGTCGACGTTGACGGCAAACCGTACCGAGAAACTTTCTTCTCCACTCAGAGGGGCCAGTTTCGCGATTTCGTCGTCGGTCATCGCAACGGGTTCGGGGCGGGGATCGTCGGGCATATCGGGTGCTTTTTCCATAAGAAAAGACCCCGTTGCCGTCGATCGCACACGCAAAGAACCTCAGGGGCTGACTCGACAACGCCTGCGGACAAGCATTGCGGAGAGCCTCTGCGTCTTGAGCAGGAAGGACGGAAAACGGGGTCGGAACGGATGAGAAGGGGGCGTCCTTCGGGATTCAAAGGGCGCGCGGCAAGAGCGAGCGGCGTTAACCGATTTTCGGTCGTACGTTACGACGTCTTCGGTTCGCTGCCGTCGAAGAGTGAAGCGTCTCAAGCAACGGGGCGAAGTGAAACGCCGCCATTTCCAAGAGCGTCAGACACGCGCGGTCGTTGAGTGCACTGCCGATGGCAAGCCGGACGGCTCGCGACAGAGACTGCTCGGGGCTGCAGGAGCCCGCAAGCAGCTGCGTCAGTATTTCGCACAGGCGAATCACAACGCGTGTACTCAGTGCCGCAGGCACGTCTTCGCTCACGAAATCCGCTTCCAAGGCAGGGTTCGTGCGCGAGGCTTGTGCAAGTCGTGCGGCGCAGCGGGCAAGCTCGGCAAGCGTTTCGCTTGACAGAGCGCCCTGAGCGATGTGCTCACAACGGTATAGGACGATGCGGGCTTCCACTTCGGGTTTGGGCCAATCGGCTGCCATATGCCAGAAGCGGTCGCACGTGCTGGCGTCCTGCTGGTTGCGAGAGCTGTAGGCCGACTCGGGCAGCGTACCGCAACGGCAGTTGTCGGTGACAATGACCCGGGTGTTGACGTGTTTGGGAATGCTCAAACCTGTCTTCTCGATCGTGATTGACTGCCCTTCGAAGATGTCGTTGGCGCCCACCCAGACTTCCGGGGGAGCGAGCGAAAACTCGTTGATGAGCAGTACGGCTCCGGTTTTCCACGCAATGGTGGCCGGTCCGTCGATCCATGCGAAGCCTCCTTCGTGCGCGCCCCAGCGGCCGACAAGGTCGTCCTTCACGAAGCGTCGGGAACAGGTCAGGGAAATGACCGGTACATGGACGCGTGCGAGAAACTGAAGAACGGAGGTCGTTTTGCCGCAGCCCGTGGGCCCCGCGATGTAGAGCGGGATACGGGTGTCGGGCCAGGTCCACCACAGCACGAGATCCTGAAGAAAGGATTCATCGAACACGTGGCAGGGATCGACCCGAACGATTTGGGCGGGCGCAGCACAGGAAAGCTGCGAAGCCTGAAACCCCGGGATCATTGTCTCGGACGCAAGTCCGAAGTCTTGAGCCGAAATGCAAGTTGTGAATGTCATTGGCATAGTGGTTTTCGCCTTTTTGAAAATCCATCAAAGGGAGCGAGCGAAAACCCACCAAAGACAAGCTGAGAGTTCCGTTGAGGGAGACACTCGAAACTTGCATTCACGCAGGCAAACGCCCGCGTCGGGTTGGTTTGTAGTTCAGGTTTGATCGGTCCGAAGACCACGGTAAACACTGAGAAATCCGTTTGAAGGTCGGCATTTTGCCAGAATGGCGCGGAATTGCAAGAAGTGAAATCCGGTACGACTGTCGCCGGCAGAATGCTGTCGGTCTATGCGCGCAAAGTATGAGCCCGCCTTGCGTATCCGCTTGTCGGATTAGAACCTCGAGGATAACGATGCTTGATCAACGTTTCCGAGTCATTGCTGAAATTCGTTCGAATGGCAATGGCTGAGAGTGTCTGACGTTCGGACCGCCGGCAAGAACGACTATGAGCGGACAAGCAGAGGTCGGAACGTATTTGCCGGCGTCGGAAGCTTGAAGCTCACTGAGCGAGGTATGACTCTCAGAGAGCTTCGACCGGGCAATCGGCAAACTCTTCGGCGAACCGTAATGATTCGGATACGAAACTTTAAGTCAACATGCCAAGCGATACCGGATGATCGTTTCCATAATCCTCCGGTATCTTGAGTCGTGTTCTTGCGAGGAAGAGTTCAGGCACTCGTTGACAAATCTCTGTCACAGAATGGAAACCGATCGAATTCTCAGATCAACGCGGCGCCGTATCCAATGTCGGAAGATCGGATCCTCAATTTCGTAGTTCGGCGCCTTGATGACAAAACCGGTTTTCACACGTACAGCTCGGGCAAGAAAGATGATTTTTACGACTTTTGTCGAGTAGAAGTACTCGCTGAAATTCGAGTCGTAGATTGACGAATAACATATTCGTCGTTTGCCGAATAATCTAGTTTCAGAATATCGAAAGTTCGCAGGCGTAATGTTCTATCTATTTTCCGTTATCCGGTAACCAATCATGTTGATTCAAGGCCGCGAGCTCGTTGGCATCGAGCGGATTCTGCTATTGTGGCCGTACAGAATCAACAACGACACGGGAGGCAGAAATGCTCTACAAAACAGTTGGTTTGGCAGCGGCCTCGGCCGTATGCGCGCTGATGGTCGGGTGCGCCAACACGACGACCGGAAAGATGGTTGAGCCGCTTGAAGTGATGCCGACGGAAGTCTGCATCATCCAAAATCCCAAGGTCACGATCGGTGAGGCCATTCCGTCGCTGCAGTCGGCATTCCAGCGCCGCGGCATCAAGACGACTGTGGTCCGGGATGCTGCGTCCTGCACGTCGGAATACCGTTTGAGCTACGTGATGCAGCGTTCGTGGGACGCAACGACCTACCTCGGCCTTGCGGAACTGACGCTCTATAAAAACGGCGCCATCGTGTCGACCGCCAAGTACAAGGCCGGAAGCATGACGCTCACGAAGTGGGGCAAGACCGCCGAGAGAATCGACAAGACGGTCGGCAAATTGCTCGGTGAGTCGGAATAGTTCAGATACGGATTTTTAAGAAGAAACATCAAGCGCCGCTTAAAGGATTTCCGAAGCGGCGCTTGATGTATGGTGAGCCGATGATTTCTGTCCGATCAGAAGTGCTTTGTCCAGCGCAGCGAAGCGCCCCAGCGCTCGTCTCCGGAGTCCCCGGCTTCACCGTCGAGCATCAGCGCGAACTCGTGACCGGTTGACGATACCCAGCCAATCTTGCATTGCGCTGCCGCCGCGTGACGGTTGTCGAAGAATTCGACGTTGGTTTCGTCGCGTATGCCGGTCCATGTGTATGTCTCGTCGCCATTGACGTGAAAGCGATTGCGGTACGCAATGCGACCTTCCAGAAAGAGATTGCCTGTCGGGGAGGCGGCACTGCTGCGCGTCTTGAAATCCAGGCCGGCTTCAAGTGCCGCTACGCTTAAAAGTTCATCTTCATATTCTTGTGCAACGCGAGAATCCGACTCGCGGACATCGTCTCGGTGAATGCCGTCCCAGCTGAGCTGAGCGTACGGCATGAACGAGAGCGCGATCTGATCGGGGGCAAATTTGCGGCCGATGCCGATGGACGCGCCGAGACTGACGGCATGGGTGGTTGTATCGAGTCGCTTTGAACCGTAGAAGTCGCTGACGTATCTTGTGCGATCCTCAACCCCGTAGCCCAGAAGTGCCTGACCGAAGAGTCGCATGCCGGCACCGAATTCCCGCATCGCCGAAACGCTTGCAAAAACACCTTGCGCGTTTCCCTTGTCCGGGCCGGAGATTTCGATGTCGTCGTAATAGCCGCCGACTTTCCAGCCCAGCGCCCAGTCGCCGAAACTGCGGCGAGCACCGGCTGAAAGAATGGTACGGGTACTCTGGAATGATTTCGCGCCGTCCATATTTGCCCGTTCGACGACGAGCGAAGCCTCGGGAATGACATCCGTGGCATACAGATCGGTAAGCGGCGAGAGCGCTGTCACCTCACGCAGGCGAATTGATCGAGACATCGCGGCGGCATCGAAGGCCAGGTGAGAATCCGCCTTGGTTGAAGCAAACGCGTTTTCGAGGGTTGTAGCCACCAGCTGTTTGTCGCTTTCGGGGTGTCCCACCCTCAGCTTTTCGGAAAGGATATCCACGGCGCTGACAAACTCGGAGGCGGTTCCCGAAAGAATGCCGTCGGCTTGGATCACAGCGTCCAGTTTTTGAGCTCGACGCATGGCGTCTTGTGAGAGTGAAACGGTTTTGCCGACGCGCTGCATGCTGTTTTCGACACGGTGCATCTCAAAGCTGCCGTCTTGATTTGTGACGAACTCAAACGTAATGCCGCCGCCCCAGGAGAGCTCCGCATCTTTGACCTGCTCAAGGATTTCGTCGCCAGCGTTTAAACCGGGAAAAAAGAGCGTCGGGCTCAGGGTAATCGTTTGATCGACGTATTGCCCCGTGCGAATCGTGATGTTCAATGGGGCCTCGGCATTGCTCTCTTGGCCGGATTTCGCCAAAAGTGTCACGGACGACGTTTGATCCTGAGAAAGATTGCGCACGATTATTTGGTCGATCGTGTGTTCGCCGACATCAAGCACAAGCGATGAGCCCGCTTCCAGTTTCAGTTGACCTTTGACGTGAAACGTGCCGATTCGATTGCCCGGGCTGAGATCGTCTCCGGGCGAGAGCGTGCCGCGGGATGTCAGTGACCCGACCACACCGCGTCCTGCAACGGTGGCCGTGGCATCGGACTGGACGTCGTTGTCAATGATGCCGTCAATGACGAGTGTGGCGCCCTTGATCACATCGGTGGAGCCGCTGTAGGAGGCGTGACCGCTCATGACGAGAGTGCCCGCAGAAACGATGCTGTTGTTTTCACCGAGCGTGCCGGAAACGACGAGCGAAACGGGAAGATCGGCCTGATCCGGAGCAGAGGTCTGATTGCTCGAACCTACATAAGTTTGGCCGTTTTTGATGGCGTCGTTGTATGCCTTTAATTCATCTTGGGTGGTGATGTGCAGCGTCGGATTCCAGCGCACTTCGTTGATGTCATTGATAAAGCGGCTCACGCCGTTGCCGGCAAGATTGAGCGTGTAGGCAATCTGTTCGTTTCCGTTGAGCCCTGTCTGAACCGGCAGCGTCCACTTTTCGGCAGTTTCATCCCAACGCGCCATGCGGTTGATGTTGAGTTCGGCAATGCCGCCCACGGCAGAAGCTGCATCCAGAAGTCCCGCGCCGACTCCGTATTCAACGATGGTGCAGTTTTTGATGAAGTATTCCTTCCATTCCTTGTATGCCTTATCTACCGCCTCAAGATAGGCGTCAGGGTCAAGTTCCCATTCGTAGCCGTCGAGGATTTCCTTGCGCCACTGGGCAGCTGCGCGTTCGGCGGCTTCTGCCTTGAGAGCATCAAGGTTACCAAGCTTGGTGCCGGCACTGCCCCAAAAGACGATGGCGGCGGATTCTTTGTAGACGTTGGAGACGTATTTGTTTTCGTCCGGTGACCACGTGGGCGAGGCGACACGAAAGTCCAGCCTGCCGCCGTACTGCAGGTGATAGTCGGGGTTGTTATGGTTTGGGTCCGCGCCTGTTTGTTCAGGATGCAGGGCAAGTACTTCGTAGACTCCTTCCTGAGGCTTGCGGGCGGTGGTAAGAACGCAGTCGGCCAGCTGCGAGGCGGTCATCCAGGGAAATGCCTGCTGCACGAGCGCAAGGGTGCCGGCCACATGCGGCGCGGCCATGGATGTGCCGGTCATCTCAATGGAGCCGTTGCCGCTTCCCGCTTCAACGCTCACGATGTTGGTTCCGGGCGCGGCGACGGACCATAGAGAAGCAAAGAGAGCGCGGTTAGAGGCTTCGATGGCGCTGCTGTTGCCGTGGACGAATCCTTCTTCAAAGAGGTGGTCTGATTCGATGTTGACGACGTTGATGAAGTGGCCCGCTTTCGTAGGGTCCCGCATGATCGGCAGAATCGGGTCGGCCGGCGCAAGTCCTCCTTGGTTGCCTGCGGCAAAGACCATGAGTTTGTCGTGTTCGACGCCGGAGTTGAAAACCTCATTGAAGGCTTTCGTTTCGTCCGGAATGTCGCCGTAGCTGAACAAGCCGCGCACCCAGCCCCAAGAGTTGCTGTAGATCTTGACGTCGTCATTGGTTTCAATAGCTTTTTTGTAGAGGTCTGCGACCTCATAGATCATGGTCGGACCTTGAATGGTCGAGTAGAGCAAAAGCAACGAGGCGTCTTTGGCTACGCCGTAGTTAACGGAGGAGTTGCCTGAAGCGATGCCCGCTACGTGACTGCCGTGACTTTGTTGGGTGGCGTTGACGCCGGTGCCGAATTTCTCGAGATACTGGTCGCTGTAAAGCTTGATGATGTCTTTGCCTTCAAAGGCGATGTGGGTGGTGTCAAAGCCCGAATCGAGAATGCCGATGCGCACGCCCGCTCCCGTAAAGCCCTGAGCGTAGGCGCCTGCTGCGTTGATGGCGTCTAGGTTGATGTTGCCGGTGGGAGAGGCGCAGACTGACAGGGGCCACAAGACGGCGCAGACGGCCAGAGCGAGAGCGGAACGATGGTGACGAAAACGGTTTGAAGAGGGCATAAAAACCCCTCCCTATGACGGGAAGATCAAAAAAGGCACCCTTAGGCGTAGTGTGACACAAAATGAGCGCAGTGGTTTGGTGCGGCCAAATCAGGTGGTAAAAATCGGCCAAATTGGGTGGCAAAAACGGCCAAATCGGGTGGCAAAAATCAGCCAAATTGGGTAGTAAATTCTGGTCGACTTGGGTGATGAGCATTGGTAGCGACCGTAGAATCGCTGTCTCGACATAAGTCATCACGCCGTGTGGCATATGCCAATGGAAAAATACGAACCAATCATGTCAAGCGTCCTTTAAATTGACCCCCGAAAATGCACGGCGCCCCATTAAATGCTGCATTGACTTGACCCGGCAGATGCCGTAACCCGCTTTAACACTGGATTTCGACCGATCGCCGAGCCTCTCGGTGGGTGAGCTCTCTAAACTGGAATATCTCGCTGAGGGATGATCTTGCGTTTCCTGTACGAATACATAGGACGGTAGATCGGAGCAGACCGGAGTTTCTGGCCGTCTGTCAATGGCGGTGGGCTGCCCTGATGGACACGTCGTTTGACGTGAAAGGGCCGCTAGATCCTGATGTGTGCCTGTGACAATTCCGTGTCACGAGCAGAGAAATTCCGCCGATCGATTGATGGGTTAAAACGCGGTGCGCTTATCGGTTGCCATCCCAGAAATTTTTGTGCTCAAAATGACGTTTTCGTAGGCGTCAGAGTTGGCTTCGTTCTGCGCTTAACCCTTGACAAACAAATCGGAATGTGCCCCCCCCCGGTTGTCAACACTTTTTAAACATTTGCCATCAAAAAGCAACAAGTTCGTGCTTTTTTCCAATCAAAAACACACAAGGGCAAGTCCTAAATGAACTTAACCCTCGTGTTTTTTTATATCTCTTGTGAGATAGCTAGGAAGCCCAAAAGCCCCAGCTAAAGTGAGCGCTCAATTAAAAGACATGACGAATGCCAACATTCCAGCGCCAGTTTTCCTTGACATCGCCTCCGTTTGTACGTTCGAAGTCAAGATAGGAGTAGGTGCTCTTTGTCCAATTGAAATTGGCGCCAACGCCCATTTCCAACCAGGCGCCACCTAAATCGGCTTCAAAACTATTTTTGGAATTGCCCACACTGGCCTTTCCATTCATTTCACCGTCAAAATCGTAGACGCCTGAGACCCGTGCATAGACGGTGCCTTTGTTTTCCGGGAACTTAAAGCCGGTGCGCACCCCAACACGACCGAGGAAGCTATCGTAGTCATCTTGTTCAAGCTTGACATTGTTAGAGGTCGTTAACGTATCTCCCATTATCCGGCCATAACTTAAACCGACTTGCGGCTCAACATAAAATCCGCCGTCCATAAAATTGAATCGATAACCGGTTTCTGCGCTTACGGTGAAAGCATTGTTTTCGTACGAGCCATTCATACCACTAAGCGAAAAATCGGTATCCAATCGGTTGTACTTGGCGATCAAGTCAATGTAGGCGCCACACGGAATTAACCACGTACCGTATACGGCCAAACCGTATCCCTTATTGTCAGAAGAGCCGGAGTCATAAGAGCTATCGCCATCCGTATAACTAAAGGCTACACCGACCTTCCAGTCTCCCAGCGAATAGTCCGAGCCAACTTGGATGGAGTTGTTCTTTGCCGTGACGTTTTGATCACCATATTCCATCTCGGAGCCGTAAGCGCGAATCCACGCGCCGACGCCGGAGGGAGAGTCGCGGAGTTCTCCCATGCGCTTGCTGAGACTATTCATCTCATGGCGAAGTGTCATCGCGGCAAGGACATTGATGGACGAAAACGCATCAAGTTTCGCGTTCTTAATTTCTTGACCGTTTTTATACCCGTTGTTGATAGTACCTTCAGCGATTTCCAATTGATCCTTGTCATTGGGATTGGCTCTGTTCACCGTTACATTGGATTGGATAGCCTTAACTGCTTCGGAGACATTGCTGTACTGGTCATTGGCTGCGCCGGTAGCTGAAAGTGTCATGCTCCCGTCTTTTGAATCAATGTTGACCGTTGTATTCTTAATATCATTGAGCCGCAAAACTTTGTTGTCGCCGCTAAAGGCGCCAATAACATAGTCACCGGCCCCCAGATTAACCGTGCTTACTGAAGTCCCCACGGTTTGAATATCGCCTAAAACAGACGAACTTGTAACAGATAAGACGGCATCTTCAAGCTCAAAGGAACCTTTTGTTCCATGAATTTTGTTAAAAGAGCCATTGCCATGGCTAATGCTTGTTAAGCCATTATTGGTGTAGTCCCCTGTCACCGTAATTTGATTGACTTTTAATAGTGAGGTTCCCTCGCCTTCGCTCTCATTGAGGGCGTTGCCTTTTACAGTCAGACTTTTTGCGACAAAGGATGAGTTTGCCTTATCAGACTCATCAAACAAGCCATCTGAACCGATGTGCAGACCATTCGTGAAGGCGTATTTAGGCGTCAGTACTTGCTCGGCTGTTACGATGATTTCGGCATTGGATGCGTCAATTGATCCGGCATTGTGCAAGGCTCCCACGGAGGCACTTTGCTTAATTGTCAAGTTTCCACCAACAACATCGACGGCACCCGAAATGTACATCGTATTAACGGTTAACTTCGCGCCGCTCATTACTTTGAATCCGTATCGCTCTGTATCCGATACGAAGCTACCAATCTTTGAAGTGGATCCTTCACGGAAAATCGTATAGTCTGCTGTTGTCGTATGACTTTGAGTGAATGTTCCGTCTACGGTTAAGTTACCAGTTACGTTGGCGCTACTGAGTGTTAAATTGTTTTCAACTTTGAGATCATTGGCAATGCTCACCTTCCCTTCTGTCACTTCTAGATTCCACAAATTTGAAGATTTATTTTTCTTTAGCACTGAGTCTGCAGCTAACGATAATGTACCTTCAATTTTTGCATCATCTGAAGTTAAATACACAGTGCCAGAGTTTTGCAATATGCCTTTGATCAAACCACTATTGACGGTTAAAACAGAGCCGGCCCAGGTAAGAACACGGTCTGCTTCCAATTGATCGACTGTGATTTTGCCGCCGCTGTGGTTAGACACACTACTTGCTTCTAATTGACCAATGGTCGCTTCCCCCACATTCGTTAGCGTAGCCGTAGTATGTAGTTTGCCGCTAACCGTAAGAGTACCTGTCGAATGATTTTCAAGACCGCCCGCCGTTGTTAAATTTTTGGCAGTTAAACTGCCTTTAATTTTAGAAGTTGCCCCTGTGTCATTTGTAACAGTAATTGAAGAATTCACCGCGTTGACGTCCACCTTCTCTCCAATACGGAAGTTGTCATACCAGTTAATTTTGTCTCCATTGAGTTTTGTACTCTCGATGAAGTCGGGATTATAAGCCACAGCATTTGTCGAAAAACAAGCCATCACAGCCACTGTCAGGCATGAGACATGAAAAAGAGAGTTAGCCATAAATCACTCACTGTAGGTTGTGTTAATTAGTATGTCCCGCAGACAACAAGTCCATTCGTGACGCGTGTTGTCATGCTACGCTAATTATTCCCCCCCCCCAAAGAAAATACCTTGACTGTAATCAATGTCAGTAACATTCCTGGCCTCAACTGGATTTACACCTTTAACTCAGGACAACAACTATGACGTAATTTACAAACAAACTGCCAATTACAGGCAGACCGAGCCGGCAGGCTGATTTTTCTCAACCAAACCAAGGGATAGGAGAATCTGAGGGCACGCTTCCTCGTTGCTTGTCGGCCGTGCATCTTGTAACCGGTTCTTTTGCCGGAACTCTCTCGGAGAAAGGTTCCCCAACGCCGAATGCGGATGCTCGTTGTTGTACAACTCGACCACTCTTGGCAATTCCGTCAATGCCGTTTGAGCATTGCTCAAGTTCATATACGGCAAATAATCCCTCTTCAAAGTTTTCACCAAGCTTTCGGCCATTCCATTGGATTGCGGACTGCAGACGGCTGTTTTGCAATCCTCGATGCCCAGCAGCTTAAGCAGGCGTTTGGTTGTCTTGGCAATGTAGGCCGAGCCGTTATCCGTCAGCAGTTGCAGTTTGCTTGGGACCTTCTCGACGGATCCGAATCGCTTCTCTGTCGCCAACAGCACTTCGTCATGTACCATCCATGCCGGCAAGCCTTTGCCTTGTCGGGCCGTGAACGAGATGATCTCTCGATTGCAACAATCCAGAATGAAGCTCATTGTCACTTTCTCACCGTTGAGGCAACCAAATTCCAAGCCGTCAGAGCACCAACGTCTGTCAGACTTCGAGACACCCGATGACGAAGACTGATCTGAAAATGAGGTTAACGCCGCGTGCATTGAGCTCTTGATCTTGACTGTTAGTCTTTCTGACAAAACCATTCGCTTGGAGGCATTTTGCGGATGAAAGCAGAAAAAAACGTCTCTTCGGGTAAACCTGTGGGTAGATTCTCCAAAACTTAAGAGAGTCCGGGGCGGTTCGGTAGCGTGATCTCCACCATGGTGCAGATCAGTTTGACGTAGGCAAACATGCTTTGTCGGTTTCGAAAGCCATAGGAGCGCCGTACCAGCAACTTGATCTTGTTGTTGATGGCTTCGAGTCTCGCATTGCTCAAGCCGCTGCGCAACGTATTGAGGAAGTTGTCACTATTCCGCATGATCTTGGCAGCCTGTTCCTTTTGATGGCTTCGATTCTCGAGTGCGACGCCAGCCAGTACCAACGATTCAGGCAGGTTTCAGCCGTTTCGCTTGGCATTTTCAAGATCAAACGGAGTTCTTCTTTGAGTTGGTAGGCCTTGTAGAGTTTGGGGTGGCTCTCCGCGATAAGGGCCAACTGTTGAGTCTGTAGCATCGTCAGATTCTCCGGAGCCTTACCCAACGCATACGTCGAGCCCTTGATGCTTTTGGCCAGAGCTTCCTGTTCGTTGTCACGGACTTTGAGCTGTTTGCGCTCCTTCTCGTCGTCTGTTTGCTTGACCTGTTTGCTCAGGCTCCGGTTGTCAATGCGCATTACCTGCCATATCTGCGTACGCAGCTTTTCAATCGATTGACCGGCCCACTGCGCAACGCGGAAAGGCTCTACGCAGCGCGTTGCATGCGGCGCGTACTGCTATAGGCACTCATCAATCCACTGAGCACCGTCTTCGCTGACATAGCAAATTGGTGCGCGCTGTTGTGCCGATAAGGTCTTGAAGAAATGTTCGCGTGGTCATGCAAAAAAAGATCAATGCGTTGACCTTTTTTTGTATAAAATTCCGTCAACGTAAGTTGCTTTTTTTGCACGGAAGCTTGTCATGGACTTTATACCGCGTGGACTGACCCAGCTACTTGAACAGCACACACCGCCCAAAGCATGGGTCCTCTTCGGCCCTCGACGTGCAGGTAAAACAACGCTGCTACGCATGTTCGCGAATGGTCGGGATGTGTCTTGGTATGACGGAGACGATCGGGCTCAAATTGCTTCGTATCTGAATCTGCTCAGCTCAGCAGATGTCAAGACACTGTTGATGAGTTCTGAGTGCATCATCATTGATGAAGCACAACGCGTCCCTGATATCGGTCTGTTGATCAAGCGGCTTGTAGACGCCAACACATGGCAAGATAAAAAAGTACCAATTTTCGCTACGGGTTCCTCATCGTTGGAACTGTCTGCCGGCGTTCGGGAATCAGCGCTCGGGCGTCTTGTGGAGCTGTATGTGTGGCCTCTGTCGACGGCAGAAATCGCGGCGACAACCAGCTGGGGATCAACACTTCAGTCGATCGATACGCGCATTGTGTATGGCATGTATCCGGAGGTTTACACAAATCCCGGGGAAGCAAGAAACATTCTGATTGACCATTGCAGATCGCTTCTTTTCAAGGATTTGTTCGATCTCTCGGGCATTCGTTTCAGTCCGAAATTTGAGAGTCTCGTTCAATTCCTTGCCTACAACATCGGATCTGTCATTTCCTACGACGGTCTCAGTCGGGAAACAGGTCTGAGCAAGAATACAGTTATCGACTATTTGCGCCTGCTTGTACAGTGCTTCATCATCAAAGTGTGTCCGTCGTATGCAAAGAACATGAGCAATGAGATGCGAAAAGGCAAAAAAGTGTTCTTCTGTGACAACGGAATACGAAATGCCATCATCAGAGACTTTTCTCCGCTTTCGACGCGATCAGATGCCGGAGCCCTCTGGGAAAACTTTTTCTTTATGGAGCGCGTTAAATACCATTCTCTTAAACGTGACTTCGTCGACATTTATTTCTGGCGAACAACCGGCTACAGTCAGAAGGAAATCGATTTCGTTGAGGTGTTGGACAACGTGAAGATGCGGGCGTTTGAGTGCAAACTATCAGCCAATGCGAAAGCAAAAGGCGCGGAAAGCTTCACCAAGGCCTACCCGGATTGTCCCTTGGACATCGTCACTCCACGTGACCTTATGCGTTTGTGGCAGGAATAAACTCTGACGCTTCGGATAAACAAAATGCAGGCCCGAACAAATTTGCTGTAACGGGCCTTGTCTTTTTTATGAGGCCGTTAGAAGCTCCTAGAGCCTCGTCGGCAAATACCCGATCGCAATCTGTACTTTCAGCGGATGCCGATCAATGGCCTTCTTCAAAGCCGTCGGATCAACCAAGCCTGTGGCGTCCGAAAGCGCCAACGCAATCTTGCTACCTGTGCGGTATGCAGCAAGCGCATTGACGATGAACTGCGCGACGGCTTCCACCGCATCAATGGCTTTGGTGGTAGCAACAATCGTGCGGTGCTCGCGCGGCTCTGATTGCGGTTCACTCACAAAGAGTCCTTGCGGGAAAACATCTCTCGTGACGGCCTTGGCCGCCTCGAAAGCCCGGGCTTCGGTGACGACGTCAGTGGAGGGCGTCACTTTCGCCCGAAAGATCGCGTGATGCATCTTGGTGCTTGCGCGCAGCATCGTGAAGCGAATGAGTTTTCCGCCGCGTCGGCTCTCCGGTGTTTTCCCGTCGTCGGGCAAAAGGGAATATTTCTCAAAACGCATCGGCGTGAGGTCAACAAACACCAAGCGGCAGTCCTTACGCTCTGTGGTGGCGCCTTTCTCAAATGCCGTCAAAGCCTCAAAAGTGGCGGCGAAGTGAAACTTGCAGCGACTCCTTATGCCTTTGATCTCCGGCGCGGTCATGGTGGAGCAAAAAAGCGAGAGAAAGTATTGCAAGTCGCAGGCGCGGGCGACCGTGTGAAAGCGGTCGTGGCGACAGTTGCCGAGAATGCGTACTGCGTTGGACAGCACGGAAATTTCAAGAGGCTGATGAGAGCGCAGAACGGCCATTTGCAGGCGATCGATCATTGCGCTTCGAACGCCTCCTTCCACGTCCTCGAAGATCGAGGCGGCAAAGCGAAGGTCAAGGTCCTGCTGAACGCTCCAGCGTGTGCGGACCGGTGTTGGCCGCGGAGCGATGTGGTTTTTGCATGCTGAGACAAAGGTCTTCTCCTTAGCTTCAATTTGTTTGGTCATTTCAAACTGCTTTCTGGCCAAATAAGTAAGAGCGCACTTTGCGATTCTCAACCGCTCGATTATTCGCTTCGAATAAGCGCAACGGCCGTTCTATAAGGCGCTCGGAGTTAAGGTGGGTGTCCAATATCGGAACATCGGGCTGCTCGCGAGCGAGTGAAGGGAGGCAATCTAGGGAAAATTTACTGAAATGTAAATAGCCTGAAAAAATATTTTTTTTCTGCAAGACGGATTGGAAGAAAATGCGGTCCTGAGCCGGACAGAATCCGCCGGCATCATCCGTCGATTGGTGAAAGAAGGGGGACAGTGCTCACAATGAGTCCGGATGAAAATGAAAAGGCCAAGCCTAAAGAAGTATTTCTAAATAGAAACAAAGAGCTATCAAAGGGATGCTCCGGGGAGCCCGGAAGTCGGGATGGCGGCCTTGAAAATCGGGATTTGCGAGCAAAGTGCTGTTATCCGATATTCAAACTTGAAAAATTACGGCAGAAATCAAATAGACGGGAATTTGCGAATGACCGTCAAATCACATGCGTTCTCGATTGGACATTCGAATGTCGGCGATCGACATATTGTTGCGGCAACGAAAAAAAACAAGACTGCGAAGACTACACGAGTCGGGAGCACGTTGCGAATTTTTGATGAAAAGTTCGGGCCGCCTACCGCTTTTGTGTGACCCGTTAGACCATTGACGGCATTGAAAATTCGAGTCGGAAACGCGACACGGAGCAACGAAAATTTTTGCGGCAAACTTTGTCGGAAACGCTCCAGAGCGTCCCGAAGAATCCTTGACGGCGCAGGCGACTTTGCGAAGAATTCGCCGCCGTGCCGGGCGCGGGGACGTCTTTGCGCTCGGTACGAAGGACAACGGTCGGGACGGACAAACCGCCACCGATCGTTTTTTTGTGCAATCCCCAAAGGAGAAAACGATGTTTTTCACCATGTCGGACGAAGCTCGCCTGAAAGCATTCAAGTGGGGCTTCGTGACGGTGCTCGCCGTTTGGGCTTTGCTTTTGATGTCGGATCCGGCGCATGCTGCCGCTACGGGTGGAGCGGAATTCAAGTCGCTCTACGAGCTCGTGTCGGGTTGGGCGCGCGGCTACCTCGGCAGAGCGATCGCAGTGGTCTTTCTGCTTGTGGGCCTTTTGACGGGTCTGGTTCGCGGCTCCGTGGTTGCGGCGGTGACGGCAATGGGCGCGGCAGTGGCCTTGCTGATGTTGCCCGCGATCATCGACACGCTCTTTAACGGCGTCGGAGTCTAAGCAAAGACCTGTGCGAAAGAGGCCTGCATCGCTTTCTCGGCAACAGGCTCCTTTCGCACTAAACCCCCGACATAACCGAACAAAAGGAAAGACACATGCAGCCGATTCCCGTACCGAGAACGCTTGATGCGCGCTCCCGATTGCTTTTCTGGGAGAGCGACTATGTATTGGCCGCCATGGGCGGGCTGGTTGCCGGACTTCTCGTTTCGGGCCTCACCGCCGGAATTATCGGAGCATTTCTCTTTGCCTGGGGTTGGAAAAAGGCCCGTGGAGGGGGTTCCACCTCCCGCGCGGTGGCGCTTGCGTACTGGCATCTGCCGGCGGATTTCTTCATCCGAGTCCCGCAAAGCGCCAGACGCCATTTCATCGGGTAAATCCGAACAACGTCAAACCCAAACCGAACAGACAGAGAAGACACAGGGCGATTCGAGTCGCTCGCCGTCAGTCAAACCGAAAAAGACCGTACCCATGCAGCGAATCATTCAGACAGTCTCGGCCGAAGCCGCCGCCCATCTGCAGATCCGACGCGCCATTGTGGCGGCCTTGGGCGTGAGTCTCGTCACCAATGCCGCTTTGGCGCTCACGCTTCTTACCAAAACCGACAACAGCCGCACGATCGTCTTGTCGCCGGCGGCCACGCAAACCTACATCGCCACCGACGATTCGGTGAGTCCCAATCTGATGGAGTCCTTTGCCTCGGAGTCGGCTTCCGTTCTTCTGACGATGACGCCGGCAACGGCTTCTTCCAATGCCGAAATCTTCCTGAAAAACGTCGCTCCTCAAGCATACGGCGCCATGGCAAGCGCCGTGCGCCGCGGTGCTTCTGAACTCGTTCGCAACTACGCGTCAAGCGTCTTTTACCGTCACGCCTCGGCCGTGGACGAAACCGCCAAGAGCGTATGCCTTACCGGCGAACGCCGGATGATGATCGCAAGCACCGTGACCGAAACAAGCGACGTAACGGTCTGCATGCGATATGTTGTAACGGCCGGGCGACTGCAGATTTCTCAGCTCACCATCCGCCCGAGTCAAAGCTCGGATCCTGCCGCGGAACTCGCCGCCTTCACGCAAAGCGACGCCATCGTCGTTTCAGCTGAAACTCCCGATACGCCGAACTGACGCGCATCAATCACCCAAGCACGACAAACCCAAAACGCCGCTCTGAGACAATTTTCAGAGCCAGAGGCGTCGTGCGTTTTAAACATTATTAACAGCTCACAAACAAACCAAATGAAGAACGCCTTTTTGACAAAGACGCTCGTCGGTGTCTGTGCGCTTGGATTTGCTCTTGCAAACCCTGCCTCTGCCGCCGATCCCGCCACGCATCCGCTCTCGCGCGATCACGTCAACCTCGTTCGCGTGCAGGGACAGAAAATCACCGACGTCGTCTACGACACCCAGGCGCTGGAAGTCTCCGCCGACAAGCAGCGCGGGATCGTCTTTGTGAAGGTTAAGTCCGCTTGGCTCAATTCGGCCGCAGAGAACGTGACGTCGGCCTTCTTTAACACCGAAACCGAAAACTTCTCCGTGCAGTTCTTTGTGAGCGCCGTACCGTCTCAGACGGTCGATCTGGTGCCGCAGACGGATGTGGCGGGCGCCGCCGACGATCGGCAGACGCGAATTGCACTTGCCGCACCTCTGATGAAACTCGACACAGGCGACTTTGTGAGCGATTTGAAGCTCCTGGTGCAAAAAAGCGCCACGGCAGATGTCGCTGACGACGTTCGTGCCGTGGGTTCTCTGACGGGCGCCGAGGACGACCGTCGCTTTGCGAGTCTTCCCGCACCCGAAGGCGCCGTTTACTGGGAAGGCTTCAAGGTGAGAGAAATCCGGGCCTTTCTCACCGCCGACAAATTGACCGAGACGCTTCTTTTTACACGCGTCTCCCCCAAGGCGTCGGTGCCTGACGCCGCACGCCTGGCGGGAGTCATCCGCGGCGTCTTGGCCGTTGCTCAGGAAGTGCGCACCGGAGACCGACTGCAGACCGAAGTCACGATCATCCGTTCGCGAGAAGCGGCACTGCGCGGTCGCGATGTCTTTGAAAGCGCCTTGACCGAACTTTCGGGCGCCGTGCCCTCGCACTCCCGTACCGAGGAGCGTCGATGACAAACAACCCCTTTGATTTTGAGGCCGAGCGCAACAGGATGGCAAAGGAACTGGGTCTTACGTATTCGGACAACGGCAAGGCCGTCTTCTGGCAGGAAAACATGCAAGCGCAAGAGGCCAAACGGGAGCTCACTGAGATTCTGGCAAATGAGCGCAAGCCCAATCGCACCTCGGCCTTTGAAGAAACCCCGAACTCGGCTCAGGAACCCGCACCCGAATCGGGCGCCGCAGTCCGCGATTCCGATCAGCCCCGTTCCTATCAGGAAGCCGACGACACGTGTGATGCCATCTACTCGCTGGGCCGCGAGACGGAGTCTCAGAGCGAGCAGACCACAGGCGTTTCGATGGCCAAGGAGCATTCCAAGCTTTCCCTGAAACTGCGCATGAAGTCGATGTTCAACCGCTTTCAGGGCTTTGCGCAAAGCAGAAAGGAGCGCTCGCAGGCAAGCGGCGTTGCCGCACAGCAAAAGGAAAAGAAAAAACAGGTGCAGACGGCCGTTGCTGGACTAACCGTGGTGTTCGTGCTTGTGACGGGCGCCATGATCGTCGCCGGCGACGAGCGTCGGGCACGGCCCGAGCCCGTGCGCGTTTATAAGAGCGACTTTCGACTTGAGCCCGATGCGCTCGACAAGCAGAGCTATCAGAAGCAGTACGACGAAAAGCCCGCCGGCATGACCGAGCGCCTTCAGACGATCGAGGAACTTGCCATGCGGCTTCAAAAGGAGCTCGACGCCAAGGAAGGGAAACGCACCGCCGGCAAAAGTGACGCGCCGTCCGACACTTCGGTTCCCGTGACCGAATTGCCTCCGTTTTCCGCTCAGGGCGCGAACAGGGAAGCCCAAAGCCTGGGCACCGCAATGAACGCAGGTGCTGCTGCCGTTGTCCCGATCGACAGTCCCCGTTTGAAGCGCCTTGCCGTCACCGATCCCGCGAAGGACTTTGAAGCGATCCGAACGGCGGCCAGAGAACGTTTCACGCCCAAGCGAGCCAACGCGGGCGATACGCCGATTGCCGCCAATCGCGCCCGAAACGAAGCCGCCGGGACCTATCTGCCAGCCGGCAGTTTCGCCAGAGCCGTGGTGCTTGCGGGCGCGACGGTATCCACGGGCGGCACGGCTTCATCCAACCCCGTGCCGATGCTGCTCGAAATCAAGGACCTCGCGCGTCTTCCCAACGCCTTTCGCGCCAACGTCAAGGCTTGCTTTGTGACGGCCAACGCCACGGGCGACCTCTCGAGCGAACGCGTCTGGATTCGTCTGGAGCGTCTGAGCTGCATGACCCAAAGCGGCAAGGCTCTGGACGCCCGCATCCAGGGTTATGTGACGGGCGACGACGGCAAGACGGGCGTCAGAGCGCGCCTTGTGACCCGAAGCGGTCAGGCGATTGCAAGTGCGCTTCTCACCGGTTCCATCTCGGGTCTGGGAAAGGCGGTCTCGCTGTCGGCTCAGGACACCACGACCTATACGTCGGGAGCGGTCGGAACGACCGTGAGCGACAGTTTCCGCGCCGGTTTGGGCGAGGGGCTCGAAAGTGCGCTCGATCGCATCGCCGACTACTACATCCGCTTGGCCGACAAGATATTCCCGTGTCTGGAAATCGACTCGGGCCGCAAGGTCGATCTGATTCTCTCGCAGGGGCTGACGGTGGCCGTGGATGAAACGACGCCGCAGGAATCCGCAAGCCAAGCTATGCCGCTTGCAGCCGACGAAGGTGAGGCGGTCAACAGCTCCGAACTCTTCGGGCAGCAGATGAAGGCCGCAAGCGCTCTCTATGACTAAGAAACACATAAAGATTCAGATACGAACCATGAAGCGAATCAAACAAAAGGCTCTTCACACGGCACTCGCTTTCCTGCCGGTCTTTTTGACGGGATGCGCGGGCAACATCACCGGACTCGTGGGCGCGCAGGAGGACTTCGGCTGCCCGGCTTCGGGCGGGGTCAACTGCACGACCGTTTCGGCGACCTACGAGCGAGAGCATGCCGACGACGTCAAGTCGGAAGCCAAAACGCTCACGGGTGTGGACTCGGCAAGCACCAACGACACGCTCGGCCGGGATCCGATCCGAAACGATCGCATCGCGGTGACGAGCACGCCCGTCGAAGCGGATCGTCAGCAAGAACTTCCCGTCAACGTCCCGACCAGACATCAGGGGCTTTCCTCGCGCGCTCCCGAGCGTCTCGTGATGCTCTGGATTCTGCCGTGGGTGGATGCAGCAGGAGACCTTCATTCCGACTCGCGCGTGTGGATGCGCGTGCGTGATGCCGCCTGGAGAATCGAGTCGGTGAGAACGCGCGCCATACGAGTCGCTCCGGAGACCGCACCGTGACGAGACGCTCAAACCGGACCGAAGGCCTTTGGGGCAGGCTTGCCGACATCAGGGACCGTCTCAAGGACGTTCTTTTGCTCAAGAGCAACGTCACGGGCATGACGGGGCACGTGCGCCGAGGCTCGGGCGTGCCCGTCGTGGACCGCTTCAGCCACGTGCTGAGCGTGCTTTACTACGCCGAGGATTCGGGCGTGTTTTTCTTGAACGACGGAGGCCAGACGCCGGTTTCCGCCGTCGGGCGCGTTTTTGAATTGACGCCAGCTTTGGCTGCCGACAACGCGTTGGCAGAAGGCCTGGAGCGAATTCTGTCTTCTGAAATGCCGGGCCAATCGGTCTATTCCGTGTCGCTTTTTGCAAGCGCCGCTTCTGTTCGCGAAACCCTGACGGAGTACGTCAGGAGCCGCTCCGGGGCCGAGCGTTTGCCCAAGGATGCCGCAGGGGTCCTCAAAGAGATGGCCGTGCGCCGCGCCCGCATGATGGATGAACGAGCCAGAAGCCTTGCCTTTGAAACGCACACGCCCGTGCGGCACTTTCGCGTGTGGCTGTCGGTCGTCTGTGCGCCGGGTGAAGCCGAGCTTCTCCACATTCTCGAAGGTCGCTCCTCGCAGGCCCTGACGCATTTTCTGAGAGCGTCGCAGAGCATCGAAGTGGCCCTGAAGCAGTTCGGAATCTACGCCTACGCCTGGGACGCTCAGGACTGGATCGACACCGTGCGCGAAATCGTCAATCCCCAGAAGGCGGCCGCCGGTCTGCTGCCGGAGACGAGCCTAGCGGGACATCGAGCCAAGACAGGGTTCGACGACGAAGCCCGCGTGCGCCCCGACGTTCTCAGAGCCGCGGCGGTCTTTCCCGACACCACGATCGATGTCGCCCGCGACGGGATCGTGTTTGCGTCTCCGACGGCCGAGGCCGACGCTCGGGAAAACGCCGTCGAAGCCGTCGGATTGGCCGTGACCGGGTTGCCCGCTCACACGCATCTGTCGCGATTGCGAATCGTGCTCGGAGCGGCAGCCGCGTCGCGAGCACGCATCAACACGCCCTTCTTGTGGACGACGAGCGTCAAGCCTTCTGCACTCACGCAGGACCGTTCCCTGGTTGCCATGAAACACGCCCGCGTGCGGCAGCTCGTCAACACCGAAATCGGGCACTTTTTGACGGACCTCGCCGAGCGCGGACGGGACCTCGAGATCGCACAGAAGGCCTGCGAAGACGGCAGGGGGCTCGCGCGCGTCGCGCAGACCATGGTCGTGTATGCGTCTGCGGGCAAAGGCATTGCCGCCGCGCACAACGCCGCCAACGTCCTGGCCGCGGCGGGTTTTCAGGCGCAGGTCGACCTGGGGCTGCAGGTGATGGATCTGATGCAGAGTCTTCCTTTGGAAGCGGGCGTGAGCTTGATGCGCGACATCAAGACGGCAGGGCGCGCCTATACGGTCACGCGCCAGGCGGCAGGACACATGCTGCCGGTGGTGGGGGAGTTTCGAGGCAGTCCGGCAAGAGCATCGGAAACGAAACGCAAGCCCATGCTGATGCTCGTGGCCCGCAGCGGAGAACTCATGCCCATCGATATTTTTGCCAACCGCAACGGCAACTACAACGCCGTGGTGGCGGGCACCTCGGGCTCGGGCAAGTCGGTGTTGACGCAGGAGATCGTCACGTCGGTTCTTGCCACCGGCGGCCGCGTCTGGGTCTTTGACATTGGCAAGAGTTACGAGACGTGCGTGGAGTTGGCCAAAGGCCAGTTCATCGACTTTGAAAAGGCCCGGGAAGCGGAACAAAAGCTTTGCCTCAATCCCTTGGACATGATGGGCGAAGATCCGGCCGAGACGCTCGATGAGGTCGCGCAGATCATCGCAGCCATGGCAAACGGCTCGGCTCCGATGGAGATGACCGCCATGGAACTCGTCAAGGTCAACATCGCCGCCGTGGTGCAAAAGGCCCGAAGCGAAGGCCGCATCCCTCAGCTTTCCGACCTCGTGCTGCAGCTCATGGCAACGCGCGACGCGGCTCTGCACGACGTGGCCGTGCGCCTGTCGCCCTTTGCCGCGGGCGGACGCTTTGCCTCATGGTTTGAAGGCAAGGCCAACGTCAATTTCGAGGCCGCGCTCGTCGTGCTCGAGATGGAGGCTTTGGCCAACAAACCGGTCCTTCAGAGCGCCGTGCTGCTCATCTGCATCATGCGCATTCTGCAGGAAATCCGTACGCGTCCGAGAAGCGAAAAGAAACTCATCGTCATTGACGAGGCCTGGCGGCTCCTGACGGGCGAGTCCGGCGTCTTTATCGAGTGGGCCTGCCGCACGCTTCGCAAATACGGCGCGGGGATCGTGTGCATCTCGCAGTCGATGGAGGACTTTCGGATGTCGGGGACCGCCCGAGCGGTGCGTGCAAACGCCGACAGCGTGTTTCTCTTTCGCCAGAAAAGCGAGGGGATTGCGGCCTTCACGAGCGACCCGGCACTGCAACGCACGCTCTCGGGCCTTACCACGGTGTCCGAAACCTATTCGGAAGTCTGGGCCCGCGTGGGCGATGCTCCGGGTGTCGTCGGGCGCCTCATTCTCGATCCGTTCTCAATGACCGCGTTTTCCACCCGAGCCGACGTGTTCGACGCCGTGCGACGAGAAAAGGCCAAGGGTAAGAGCGCCGTGCAGGCGATCGCCGAGGTCGCGCGCAAGACCTGCGCAGGCTAGGAATTGACTGACATGACAGAAAACAAGACCGGCGTCTGCCGCCCCGTGAACCCGAAAAAGCAAATGGCCGAACGACAGGCCCGCGAGAGCCTTGCCGCCGTGGCGCAGGGTTGGGGTGCCCCGCAGCAATCGCAGGCCGAATGTGAAGGCGTACGCAACGTGACTGACGAGCCCGGTGAATCGCCCGTCCTCGTGCGCATTCCCGAGGATGAAAAGCCCGCCAAGGGTGAAACCTTGTCCGCAGCCGCACGACGCCGCATCTGGGAGCGGTCGCGCTACGAGTCGATGCGTCTGCAGCCCGACGCGATGGCCTTTCACGAGGAGGCGCTCGCTCGCGCCATGCAGCAAGGGGAGTTTGAGAAGTTGGCCAAGGCCAACGGATTGAGCGAAGAGGAAGTCCGACGCGTCTGGGACGTGCATCAGGATCATCACCGCATCCGCGTCGCCGCTCAGGCTGCGGGTCGCACGGCGGAGGTGCCCGAGGTTGAGGACGCCGACTTTGACGAGCTGCAGACCGGGGAAGGATCGGCCCGAGAGCCGACAAATGAACCTGAAGCCGACGTGCCCCGAGAGGAAGTTGAGGAACCGAGGGCCAGGGGCACAGAAGCTCCCGACCCTCATGCGATTTTCGTTACCCAACCCAAACCGGAACCGAAACCCATGGAACAAAGTCAAGCGCAGCGCATGACGTCCGAGACCGAAACCGTTTCCTGTCGTCAATCCGAGCGACCTGCCGTCGGGCGTCTTTCAGAGGCCCGACGCCGCATCAACGAGGAGGTGGGGCGCGAGGAACATCTCCGCGCTCTGGCCGCGGCGCAACGTTTGGCTCGCGAGGGCGATGAGGCCATTTGGGAGGAACGCCTGCGGTTCATCAAAGATCGATTGCGTCGCACGGGCGTATGGACGGCTGCGGCGGGGGTGTGTCTGCTCGCCGGGATTCTTGCCGCCGACTTGATGGGTTTGCGCAGCAGGGCCATTGAATCGGTGACGAGTTTGACGGTCTTTGCTCCGCAGCCGGCCGTCGTCGACCGTCAGGCGGCCAGAAAAGCGCTTTTGGACCTCGCAGGACGAGCCGCCTTGGAAGACGTGATCGTGGCAAACGAGGCGTTTGACGACCTCTTTGTGTTGGCCTGTGCCCGTGTGGCGACGGAAAACCTGCTTTTGCTGGATTCGCGAGCGGTAGTGGCGATGGCCCGCAGCGGAGAGGATGCGACGGAACGCATCAAAGAAGAGATCGTGGACTTGGTGCAAAAGGGTGCCGTTACCCGATTCAAGGAAATCCGACGCGATGGGGAGAATCGATGAGAGGTATGCAAAAGCGAGCGCTCACGGGGACCGATGTTCCGGCATCCAAGGCTCGGACATCGAGTTCGACGGGCAAAGCGCTTGTCCGTTGGGGATGGGTGTGGGTCTTTCTGTTAGGAAGCGCACAGGCAACGGAGTGCCCCTTGTGTGCGCCGTCGCATGAAAAGCAAGACGGCGTTGATCTCAGAGTGGCCAACACCGCACCGATTATCGAGCCCGACTGGGAGCTGCTCCTGAAAACCCGCGTCGCGGAAGCCGACCGATTGGGGCTGCTCAGAAGTGAGCAGCGAAAGACCGCGGAGACGATGAAGCGCCATGCGCAAACGCCCGTGGACCTGAAACTGCCCAAGGCGCGCGTCGGCACGAAGCGTCGGATGGTGATTCTCGACGCCGACGCCGTGCGCTCGATGGCAACGCCCGTGAAGGACGTGCTCTCGGGCTTTACCCGCGGCTACGTCTTTTTCAACGCGGACGATCCCGTGCAAAGGGAGTTTGTGATGAAGCTGCCTTCCGTCGGCTCTGCCATGCGGCCGGTGGCCACTGCCGGAAACGTCTCGGAGGCGTCGCGTGCGATGAACCTGCGCCTGTACGCCGATCAGGGAGGCGTACTGATGCGCCGCTTTGCCTTGAAGGCCGTGCCCACGGTTGTGGTGCTCACCTTTGACGGCAGGGAGCTTGCCGCCGAGATCGAGGAGGCGGCCTTGGAGGATGAGCTCGCAGACGCCCGGGCGCCTTGAGCGAAAGAACAACGACAACCGCAACGAATGACCGAATAAAAAATGACCAAATATCACAGCCGCGCCGAGATCAATCAGAACACCGCCAAGATGGACGCCGACGACAGGCGCGTTGCCGCAGGACGCATCGTGACGGATCCGGCCGCCGCCCGAGACTTCGCCGCGCATTCGCTTTGGGTTCCCGAGACGCAGGCCATGCCCGTGGGCACGGCCTCCGACATGGGCGTGCTCGCGTTGTCGCTCGTGCGGCACCTCCTGGACCCGATCAAGGCGAAGGCCGCGAAAAACCCAGAGCAGGCCCAAAACGACCTGGCCGCACTCTTTGCCGCCTTGTCCGTGCCGGATGCCAAGGAACTCACCGCGACTGTGAAGGACCTCAAAAGCCTCACCGCCGGGTTTCGTCAGATGCTTGAAGCCAAGCGCGGGCGCAACGGCTTGAAGCTCAACTCGCAATATTTCGGCGCATCGGTGAGCGCCTTTCAATCGGGTTACGACGGCCATTGGATCACGCGGGAGGCCGCCTTGCGACTGCGTCTCGTGCGATACTACGAAAAGACAAGCGGAGAGTTTGCGCAGACCGTGCATCGAGCGATGGCCGCGCTTTCGCGCAACGGAACGGCCTATGCGGCATGGAGCGCGGGCTGGCCCGTCTTTGTGTGCGACCTCAACAACACCTACGAGCGCTATGCCGCGCAGGAACTGCTGCGCACCTGCGACGGAGCCGTTGCCGTCGTCTCAAGACCGCTGTCGGCGCAAACGAGGACAATCCTTGCCCGTTACGCGCCCGACATGGCGGTAGTGACCGATGAAGCGGGGCTTCTGTCGGTGCTTTTGGGCAACTACGGCACCGTGATGCTGCTGGAAAGACGCATCGGCGGCTGGACCGTGACGTTTCCCGCGGGCGGGGCTTCCGAAAAAGACCTCAAAAACCGCAAGTATCCGGGATTTGCAAGAGCCTTGGCGCGATGCGCCGTGCTGCCGGCTTCATTCCCGCAAACCAAGGGCAACCTTTCTGCCGAGGCGTCCCGATGAAGACGGTCGCTGTCAAATGGCGCAATCGCTTGGCTGCTCTCCTTGCCGCCGCGGAGATGGGATTTTGCGCTGCCGCTCAGGCCGCCTGTGAGGGCGCCTTTCCCAATCCCGTCACGGACGTCTGTTGGTCGTGCATGTTTCCCATGAAAGTGGCCGGAGCTCAGTTGAGCAGCAACGGCGTGTCGGATCCCGACACCGATGCGCGCATCGTCTGCACCTGTCAGCGAGGACCCATGGTGGTGCCCGGTTTCAACATGAGCTTTTGGGAGCCGATCCGCACGGTGGAGGTGGTGCGGGAGCCCTATTGCCTGGTGTCCTTGGGCGGCATTTCGATGGATTCGGGGCTCGATGCGCCGTATCACGGGCGCAGTGCGTCGCGCAACGCCGCAATCAATGCCTCCTTTGCGGGCAACGTCGGCGAAGACGGCATGGGAAGTCCCGAAATCGGCGCGGCCTTCTATCAGGCGCATTGGTACAACACGCCGTGGCTTTTTGTGCTGCAGGCCGTGGTCGACACCTCGTGCCTGGAAAACGCGCCCTGGGATCTGGCTTACCTCACGGAACTCGATCCTGTCTGGGGAGATTCTCTCGCGAGCTTTGTCCTGGCGCCCGAGTCGGCGATCTTTGCCAATCCCGTTGCGGTCGCCGCCTGCGCCTTGGACTGTACGGCCGCCTCGGTCATGCAGCCCCGCAAGGAACTCTTTTGGTGCAGCGGCTGTCAGGGAGGGCTCTATCCCTTGGCGGGCTGGATCGCCTCCATGACGAGCCCCCTGCAGGCCTGGCATCTGATTGCCGCCCGCATGACGGTGAAACTCGCGCGTGAGGGGCTGCTGTGGGCCGCGTACGGCAAGAAGGGGCAGTGCGGCCCTTACTTTGAGCCCATTCCGAGAAAGGACGTCTGGCGCACGCAATTGATCTATCCGACGGTGACGGCCTCGGGTTCGAAATGCTGCCGTCCATTGGGCGCTCCAACGATGAATTGGGGAGCGGGCAAGACCTTTCCCGTCTCGGGTGAAGACGGCGCGATTTTGCTCTGGCGCATGCGCGACTGCTGTGCTTCCAAAAACCTCATGACGGGCATGCCTTGACGGCAGAAACGACCGTTTGACGTCAATTCAGCAAAGAAAAACACATGAAAGACACGAAAGCAAAACGCTGCGGGACGTTGCGTAAGGCCGCCTTGAGTCTGATGACAGGCTTAGGACTTGCGGTTCTGTCCCTTTCGGCATCGGCCGGTGACGATTCTGACTCGATCGCGCGGCTGACCGATCGGGAGCTTGTGAGCGCCGCCATGCGTGCCGTGCAAGGTGCGGCGCAGGAGATGGCGGCAAACGGCTCCGAGGCGCAGCCGTTGAGTACAGGCCCCTCCAAAGGGCGAATCGGCGTGCGGCTGACCGCAGCCGTGAGCATGAGTCTGGAAAAGGACTATCGGCAGGCTCTCAAACACGATGCGGCCAAAGCGGGGATGCGTCTTGCCGTGCGCGGTTTGCCCGTGCCCAACGGGTTTGAAAGGCAGCCCTTCTTTGCGGCGCCGAAAAACAAGCAGGTTCAGCTCAAGGGCGAGATCGTGAGGGCGGCTACCGCTTTGCATGAAGCCTTCGGGGAGATCGACATCGATCCCGCGTTTTTTCGGGATAACGGCATTGAGGCTGCCCCCGTCTTTGTGCTCGAAGACGACGCAGGCGTCATCGCGCGAGTGCACGGAGCGGTGACGACCCGCTACGCCTTGGAAGTTTTGTGGAACGAATTGACGGATGCGAAGTCTTTCGTCGTGAAAAAGGCGGGCAAGGTGCGTGTGTCTCAAGCCAAGGAAGCCGTGTTGAAAGCCGGTTGCGCTCTGAGTGCGGGAACGCTTGCGGGGTTGTCCTTCATGGGAGAAGCCTGTGAGTAGCAGGACCGCGTTTGTTCTTTTGTCCGCAGCGCTTGGTTTGGGGATTTCGTCGCCGACGGCAAACGCGGCTGCGGACGGCGATGTCCCTGCGGGTGTCGAGGATGCCGTCAACGCAGGCAGGAACATGCCGATACCGGAGTTTGACGAGATCACGAAGGGTGCGGACGTCAACGACTTTATTTCGTCGAATACCGGGAGTACCGCGGAAATGGAGGCTCTGCGGCAAAACGGCCAGGGCGTGCTCTACGACCCGGGCCGAAACGAAGCCGACGCCTGCCGCAACCGCAACGATCCCAAGTGCCTGGCAGTGCAGATGGTCGACAAAGGCTCCGTCAACCGCCCCGTTTTGGATCCCGACGAGGAGGACAAGATTCTGGGCGGTCGCAACGACGTGATCGACAACGCCGACGATTGGGTGGATGTGGGCGGAAACGGCAGCTCTGCCGGCAACTGCGAGGACCATGTCACGTTGATCCCGAAGCCGGAGGAAACCATGACCTGCGAAGTGCGCACCAACAGAGAACCCGGAGGCAGCAGGCAGGAGACCTGCGAGAAGCGCTTTGATGAGATTTTGTCGGAAACGAGCGTGTGGGCGTGCGAAAACAAGACGAAGGAAGAAAAGGAAGCCGCCTGTTCGATTCCGGTCGTGGTGCGTCAGGAGACGACGACCACGCTTGCCTGCCTTGAGGGCAGTAAGGATGCGACAGCCGAGACGTGTCCGGTGACCGTCACGCCCGGTCAAAAGGAAAAGCATTACGCGGCTTGCTTTAAGCCCGTCTACCGATCGGTGACGAAGACCTGCACGCGGCGTCTGGTGGTGACGGCCGAGGCCTCATGCCGCGTGGGCGAGACGCAAACCGCTTCCAACAGCGACTTCGGTGGCCTCGGGGAAGATGCGGTGCCCGGAGCCGACACATTGACGGCGACGAGCGTGTGTTCGGCTGACGGCCTGGAACTTCGATTGACCGTGAACAGTCAGCCCGAAGTGACGGTGACGGCGCGCACCAACATCTTTGAGACGGTGGTGAACATCACCGGAGGACAGGCGCGCCTTGCCGGAGACGTCTCCTGCACGAAGGCCGACTGCATCGCACAGCTGAAGATGACCGTCTACCGAAGTTCGGGCACGAGCCACGTCTATCAGGGCGAAGTGTTTCTGCGTTTTCCCTTCGTGCGATTCATCAAGAACGCCGAGACGGACCATTGGAGCGAGACATGCACGGGCGTGTGAGTGTGAAGATCCTGTCTGCCGCTTTGTGCTCGGTCTTGTTCTCGGCGGTTTCTGGTAAGACCCCGGCAGCGGACGCTTCGCAGGAAAACTGCATCGTCACCGGGCGCGTGTGCGTGGAAGAAGGCGGCACGCGCCTCATCGACGGCGTACCGGTGTCGCGTGACTGCTGGAGCTATCGCGACACCTACGCGTGCCTTGCGCCCGATACGCAGTCTGTAAACGGCTGCTCGACACTTCAGGCCGATGCGGACGAATCGGGACCGGGAAGGTGCGTTTTAAAGGAGAGAACGTGTTCGGAAGAAGTCGCCGATACCGCAGGCAACGCGGTCTGTCTTTCCTACAAGGAGACCTGGGTTTGCGAAAAGAAGATTGAACTGCCGCCGATCAACGCCGAGTGGACGAAGTCGACCGTGGAGACGGAGGACGACGTCGACGAGTCGGCCTGCGGGGATTTGCTCGATCGGCAGGACTGCGTCAAGGGCGAGGTGAAGTGTACGCAGGCCGGCTGCGAGCGCGTCTTTTACTGCGGCGCGAAAACTGCGACGGGGTGCTCGGATTTGGCCTCGGGCGGCTGCACGATCACCGAGGAGCCGACCTGCGATCCGGACTACGACCCGACGTGCCTTGTGAAGGTGGGCGAGGCAGTCTGCAAGGGAAAACTCCCGGAAGGCGTGGTGGAAGGCGGAGACGCGAACATCGAAGACGAAGAGACCGTCAACGTTGGTCAGCCCACGCCCGACCTCGCATCCTGCAAAACAATGACCGAGGACTTTTTGGCGTCCGGCATGTCCTGCACGCAGATTTCTCAGGTGTGCGTCGACAAGGACCCGCCCGTACGCGTCATCAACGGAATTGCGTATCGAGCCTCGTGCTGGGGATATGAGCGCACGTATCGCTGCGAGCGAACCGAACCCGCCTCGACCTGCAAGGGGCTTGAAGCCAGTCCCGGCTGCAAGGAAGTCGAGCGCACGTGCGTCAGGCAGGGCGAGACCGGGTGCGAGGCCGAGCGCGTCGTCTACAACTGCGGCAAGGTCGAGGAGGTTGATCCGGGCGAGGCCGAGTTGATTGAGTCAAGCGACGAGATCGTCGGGATCGTGGAGGTCGATACCTGCTCAGACTTGGAATCCGACTCGGTGTGCCGCAAGACCTCGGAAGTCTGTACGCAACCCGGCGGCACGAAGATTGTCAACGGCGTGCCCGTCACCAAGGACTGCTGGGCCACCGCGATCACCTATACCTGCGGCTCCGGCAGCGGGGAGGCCGTCACCGACGACGGCTGCGAGGGGCTCGAGCAGCGGGAAGACTGCAAGCTTACCGAATCCAAGTGTCTCGGACGCGATGAATCCGGCAACTGCACGATGCTCACCAAGACCTTTGCGTGCGGTGGCGGCACGCAGGAGATCGTCACGGGCAAGGACTGCGACGGGGAACTGTGTATCGCGGGGATTTGCGAGCCCGCCAAACCGGAGACAAGCGAGGATTTCCTGGAAGGCATTGCCGTATGGGAGATCCTGCGACAGGCGGGCATCTACGGGGAAGTCGAGGGCGACATGATCTTCAAGGGGACCGACTCGGGCTGCACCGTCAAGATGATGGGCTTTTCGTGCTGCAGAAATGACGTGGAGGGGACGGCGGGCAGCATGAGCAATTCGGCGCTTTCCATCGGTCTTGAGGTGGGGCTCGACGCCGGCACCGAACTCATCAAGTGGCTCGGAAGCCCTTACGTCTACGACATTCTCAATTCCTTTGAGTCCACGCAGGGCGTCTTGCAGGCCCTCTACGGAAGTGCGGGCAGCGGCGTGTATTCGCCGTCGTTTTCCTACTACGGGGTGTCGGTGGGAATTTCGTCGGCCGGAAGCCTGACGCTTGAGTTTTCGCCGACGGCATTTTTGGCCTCGATCGCTTTGGAGATGGCCGCCGAATACTTTTCCTGCACCGACGAAGACCGCATGCACGCCTTGAGAAAGTCCCGCGGGCTTTGTCATTACGTGGGCAGTTTCTGCGACAAGGAGTCGGGTGCGGGGTGCCTGGAAAAGCGCGAGACCTGGGTGTGCTTCAACTCGAAACTCGCCCGTACCGTGCAGGAGGAAGGACGCAAGCAACTCGGAATCGGATGGGGTACGCCCGAGCGCCCGGTGACGCGCGGTTTCACCTTGGAGGAGTTTCAGAGTCTGGACTTCACCAAGATGGATTTGAGACCGGTGGTCGCGGAAATTGCCGAGCAGTCGACGAAGGACGGCACGCTTGCCGGAAACAAGGTGAACATGGCCGCCGTCACAGAACGCGCCCGGGTGCGCGTGAAGGAGGCTGCCGCGGCGTCGGACCACTACACCGAAGTCAACACGATCGAAGGCAAATGCTTCATGGGCGAGACGGGCGCGGGGACGGACTGCACGGCCGTGTACGTGCTGATTCAAGGTTACGCAAAACCGATGAGAAGCCATAAAAAAAGTGAGAGATCGGGGCGTCGTGCCTCGCTTCTGCTGCCGGCGGGGCTTTGACGCGACTAATGAAGAAAAAAGAGAAATTTTCAAAGGAGACGAAGTGATGAAACGCAAACAACTGCTGCTGCGCACCTCCATTGTTTTGGTGCTCTCGGGACTGGTGAGCGTACTGATTTTCCCCGAATTCACCGCTTGGGCGTGCGGCGTGACGGGACAGGGCGAGTGTCGCGTTGAAGCGTCGGTTTGCGGCGCACGGGGAGAAGCGCCGTGATCGGGGGTCGGAAAAGTCGGGCGCAGGTTGCGGCGGTGGCTGCGGCCTTTCTCGGTTTGATTCAAGTGAGCCTGAGTGCCGGCGCAAGCGGCGTTTCATCGGAAGATCCCGGCGCCTCGCAAGCCACGGCACGCAGCGCCGAGGGCTTCTGGACGCAGGACGTCTGGGCCGATCCCTCAAGGCCCTTTCTCTTTTACGGGGAGAAACGGGAGGATGAGGTGAAGTCCCCGACGGAAAAGAGAGCGGTTGAAAGGAAGGGTCGGTCGAAGGCCGGCGGGGAAGTGAAGAAGTCTGACGCGCACGTGAGCGACGGCCAATTGGCAATCTTTCCAGCCGACGGGCTCGATCGTGCCGCGGCGGGGGAATCCTTGACGCGAGAAGCGGAGGCCGCCGGTCTTGAAAAGCTCAGGAGCCTTAAGACGGTAAAGGAGCTGCGAGAGGAGGTGGACCGCCGGATGGATGCGGCCGTGATGAATCCGACTCCGGCCGCAATCGGTCTTTACCTGCAGGCCAATGCCTTTTTGATGCAAAAGGCCGGCGTCTTTGCCGAGAGTTGGAGACGAGCCTTGGTCGACAACCCGCAGTTTGACTGGACGGCCGTGAGGCCCGCAGTAAACGTTGTCTCTACGGGCATGTCGCGCGAGCGCGAGGGTCGGATGATGCGTGAGGTCAGGCTGATGGCCAAGGATCACGGCTTCATTTTCTTCGGTGACGACACGTTGAAGACCCGGCACATGCTCGAACAGGTACGAGCTTTTCAGGCCGAGTACGGGTTTGATGCGGCCTTTGTGTCGGTGTCGGGAGCCGACAACCCTCTGATGCCGCAGGCCCGGGAAGACATGGGCTTGAGCGCGTTCGTCGCGCAGGGCGTTCGACAGTTTCCGGCTTTGGTGCTCGTGAGCCGATTTGAAAAGGATTTGACGAAGGCAAAGCTCATTGCCACCGGTGCGGCCGACGCGATGACGTTGGTGCGCAACACGCATGCGGCGGCCAATGAAATGCTGCGCGACAGGGCCTCTGCGGCGGGGGATTCGGTTGCAGCAGGCTTGAAGGCGGGGCAGACCGCAGCGGAAGGCGCCTTGGGCGGTTCGGGTGAATAACGACGAAGGATAAGAAGAGTGAAAGCGAAGAATTTGAGTAAAGGGCTGGGTGTGCGACTTGCGGCGGCCGTCGTTTTTTGCGGGGCGGTGAATGTACACGCGGGCTTTGTGGACGATTTCTTGGATGAAGCGCAGGCAAACGTCAACGTGACGCAAGCCGGTGTTCTGCAGGCCGGCGGCATGAATGTGGTCACGGGCGGGGGCTTTGTCTTTAAGGCGCCGAGAAAGGAGTTTTCGCCCTTTGCGATCACGCCGCCGTCGTTGCGCGCCAATTGCGGGGGCATCGATGTCTTTTTGGGGGCGTTTTCGATTCCGAGCCGCGAGGAGTTCGTGAGTTTCTTAAAAAGCGTAGGTACGGCTCTGCCCGGCGTCGCCTTTCAGATGGCGCTTCAGTACATGGCGCCGGACTTAAATGAGATCGTGGGTCGCTATTCGGATCTGATCCGAGGCTACACCAACCGCTATACGGATGCCTGCACCGCAGCGCAGTCAATCATGGAGGATACGGGGGCAAACGGCGCCCTGCAAAAGGCTGTCTTCGGAGCCAAGAACGCCTTGCGCGCAAGCGGCGCTGCCTCGGATCAGTCCGAAGCCGACCGCCAGGTGCGTGACGACGGCGAAAAGGCGATCGACAAGGCCCCGGTGCAAAAGGACGCTTCGGGTAACGTTGTCTCGGCTCCTGAAATCAACCTCACCTGGGCGCTTATCAACAGCGGAAACTTTTCCAAGGGCAACAGTCAGGAATTGAAGGAAGTGATGATGACGCTCGTGGGCACGACGATTCTGAGAAAGTCGGGCTCGGGCAGGGACGCCGTCTTGACGAGCACTCACTATGCGGGAGCGGATCTGCTGCCGATTCTCTTCGGGGAAGTGCGCGGCGACGTCAAGATCGAACGGCTGCATTGCGACGAACCCAAGCGCTGCTTGAAGGTTTCGCCCGCGGAAACGAGCGACGCAAGTCTCGTTGATCAACTGCACGACGCTGCGGCCAATTATCGCCGTGCGGTAAGGGAGCGAAACGCTTCCTTGGTAAGCGACCGAGAACTGATGCTCTTGGGCGGCACGACGGGCGTGCCTCTGCTGCGAGTCCTGAACCTTGCCGCGACTTCCCGCTATCAGGGCATTGCTGACGACTTGGTGCGCATCTACGTGGATGCGGCGGCCTACGAATTGCTCGCCTCCGCGGTCAATTCCCTGGCGGGTGACATCAGGGCCGCATTGTCGGGGTCAAGCGCCAAGGACCATTCCGCACAGCATGTCGAACACGTGCGGCGTCTGGAAGAGAGAATCGAAGCCGTGCAGCAGGGTGTCTATCAGCGACAGGACAAGCTTCTTCAGGGCATGGCACGTGCCTCGAATTTGATTCTTCAGCTTGAACACATCGAAAAGAGTCTGGCGGTCAACCAAGTGACGCCCACGATCGAGGCGTGGCCCGAAAGCGCCAAGGAGTTCAAGTGATGGACGACGCGTTTGTCTTCTACGCCTATTGGAACGGCAATCAGATTCGGGATTTGTTCGAGGGGTTGGTGTCTGTCACCAACGGCTCGGGCTTTGTGCAGCTTGCGGCCTTCTTGGTGGTGACCGGCATGGTCGCGTGCCTTCTGATCGGCGCGGTCAAGGGCGAAGGCAGAAGCGTGATTTCATACTTTGCCTGCGCGGTGCTCTTTTGGTTTGTGGCGATCGTTCCCAAGGCGACGGTCGTCATTGAAGACGTCAGGAGTCAAACGGTTTACAACGTCGACAACGTACCCCTGTCGATGGCCTTTTTTGCGTCCGCTTCCAGCCGCATCGGGCATTGGCTGACTCAGGCCTATGAGACCGCGTTCATTCCGGCCGACGTGGCGAAGTATTCGAGTTTCGGGGCCGTCTATCCGCAGCGCGTGATGGAGGTGCTGCAGCGCACGGGTCCGGTGACGGTGCAGGGCCGTGAAACCCTGCAGGCGGTTCTCAAAAACTGCGTCTTGCCGGAAGTTGTGTTGGATGGCCGCAAGGCCGATGAAGCGATGGCTTCGAGCGACCTTTGGACGCTCATTAAAAGCGACGGCTGGGTCAATCCCGCGCGCCTTGCGGTGATGCCCGACGGTTCGGTGCTCAAGTGCCCTGCCGCCGTTGCGGAACTTGAGCAGGTGCTGGTCAACGTGGAAATTCCTGCCCTAAAACGTTGGGTGCACGTAAAGCTTGATCCGCAAGCCGTGAATCCGTCGACCTCGATTGCCGCAAGCATCACGCAGACGGAAAGTCTGCTTCTGGGGATTTCGCGATCGGCCGAGAGCTCCTTGAAGCATTCGCTCCTGCTCACCGCTTTGCCCAAGGTGATGTCGGGCCACGCCGTGACGGTGGCCGGTCCTGCGGCGATGGCATCCACCTTGGCCCGCGCTCAGGGAAATCTTGCCGGTGAAATCAACTACCGAACGATGGCAAAGATGGCCGAGGACGCTTTGCCGAAGATCCGAAATGCTCTGGAATTTGTGGTGATTGCGATGTTCCCTGTGGTGGCGCTGATTGCCTTGGTGTCAGGATCCGGGATGGCCGGGGTCGTTCGAAGCTATGTCACGCTTCTTTTGACCGTTCAGCTGTGGCCTGCGTTGTCGAGCGTCGTCAACTATCTTGTCATTGTGCATGATCTGCATCCTTTCACGCTGCTGGCGCAAAACTTCGGGGGCTCGAGCCTACAGGCCGCTACGCTCATCCGCGAGACGGGAGCAAGCTCTCAGGCGATAGCGGGGGCCTTGCTTTGTGCCGTTCCCGTGATTTCCTACGCCTTGGTGCGAGCCGGCGACATGGCCGTGGGGCAGCTTGTGGGAGGTTTGACGCAGCCCGCGCAAAGCGCTGCGACTTCTCAAGGTGCCGCAATTGCCGCGGGAAATATCTCGCAGGGCAACGTGAGCGTGTCAAACGTGTCTTCGAACAACGTTTCTTCCAACAAAGCCGATGCCTCGATAAGAAGCGTGGACACCGGCATGGCGGTGACGCAGTCTGGTTACGGCACCGTGACGCGAGCTGCATCCGGCGAGGTGACGGGTCTGCAGCGCACTGCCGTGAGTTTCGGGGTGGACTCTCAGATGCAGCAAAGTCTTGTACGTGGGCATTTGGCTTCGAACGTGGGGCAGACCTCGACTGTCACTACCGATGCCGCGCGATTCTCTTTCTCGCAGTCGGCGTCAAGCAGCGACTCCACGCAGCAGAGTTTTGCGCATGCCTTAAAGGATGCGTTGAGTGAACAGAAGTCTCTTGCGACGAATTATTCGGATACGAGCGGGTGGGGCAATAGTGTGACTTTGACGAGGGCGGCGGAGATGGATCGGACGAGCTCGGTGAGTGAGGGGACGGATTATTCGAGCAAGTTTGGATTATCGGCCTCTCGAGAATATTTTAGGGACGTTCCTGTTGATAGCCTGGAGCGTTCAGGTTCCAGCGCAAGTAGTACTGCTGGGAGCTTTGTCCGAAATGCTCAAGCGGGATTTGACAATGGAAGGGACTCGATTTCAGGCTCTAATGCACTGACAACTATCGGACTTTCAAGAGTAGATATGCTGAGCGGGCAAGATCAGTCTCGACATATTGGTGTTTCTGGTCAGATGGATGGAAATTTGTCATTTAGTGAGGCACAAAGACTGGTTGATAGTGCAAAAGGAAAGATCAGCACGCAAAGCGGGGGAAGTGTCACCACAAACTACCAGACAGTTCGTTCTGCTGCTGAGAGCGTGGCCAATAATCATGCAGACGAACAAGTGCGCAACTACGCGAGAGGCTTCGTCCAATCGTTGGATGCAACTCATTCGGCTGGTTGGGACCAAACGCAGTCGCATGTGGAATCGATGTCGGCTGTCTCTACGTTAAACGAGTCGGATACAGGTTCGGTGACGACGTCGGCTGACGTTTCGGTGCCGCTGATGAATTCTGCTGTTGAACGCTACGGGAGCGGAGAGGCTGTACTGCGAGCGATGTATCAGCCTGCCGAGGTGGCTAGCTTTGCAGGAGAGCAACATGTTCGAGCCGGTGGTGCAGTTTCTCCCTCAGATCGATTCGGGCCTGGGACGGTTGTTTCTGCCATTGAAAGAAATGCGGATGTTTTTGAGGCGGGGGCTGCCAATCTGCAGCGTGCTGCTGACGGCAACGATGCAAGGATCGAACAAATATCAGGTTCGACTCTGAATGCTTCGACTGTTGGGGCTGTTATGAATGCTGAGGCGTCTGTGGGTGTCCAGCAGTTTGATGCACAGCACGGACAGTTTGTTGCGAGCCATCAGAGCACCCGACAGGCAAGAGAAAAGCAAATGAACTTTGATCGAGGTGTGATGCTTGTCGCTCGAGAAGCCTACAACCTGGAACATCAGGACAAGAACTTTGCCTTGCGAAACGCTTTCATGGGCGGATGGGGTTATCGAAACGGTGATCAAATCCAGGAAGACCTGCGGTCGTGGGCAGCGACCAATCCGACATTAAACGACAGACTCGAACAAATCGGTGCCGCCGACCGGGATTACGTGTCGCAATCGGATTGGGAGCATTTGGTGGAGATCGCGCGTCAGCCGAAGGGAATCAGACTGCCATGAAGATCTCAGTTGGAATCGAACGGATCTGTGCTGTGATGAGTGCCCGGATCGGTGAAGGAGGCATGCCAGTCATCGGAATCCGGGAAAGGCTCGTAAAACGGACTGCGAGGATCAAATTGATTGAAGTAGTAGTTGGGAAGACTGCAGCTGATTAGCTCCGAGTCAAAAAATAGGTAATTGGGATATGGTCGATTGTTCTTATTGAAATAATTAATACTTCCTATGAAGCCTGCGGCATTTCTGTCGGTAACGAATACCGATTTTCTTTGCACGTACGTAATCTTCTTTTGTTGCATTTTTTGGAAAGAAAGAGTCTTCCCATTTTCCTCCAACTTCAATCAGTAGAAAACTGATGAACTCCAAAACCTTCAAATACAGAGCCGTGATCGGATTGAGTTTGCGCATGGTGACACCTTTGACGTTAAATCAAATAAAAGAAAGGGAACGATAGGGGATTCGATGGAAAGGTGTCGTGTAGAAAAAAGATGTATTTCGCATGATATCGACTCGGATGAAAAAGCAGATTGAGTGTTACAAAATCAAATAAAAGACCTCTCGAGAGCTGCTTTTTGGCTAAAAATTACATAAGCGCTTTATTATATCTGGCTGATTTTGAAAATGGAAGAATCTAAGGGAAAAATTACAGAAAACAAATTGACCGTATTTCGATCGTTTGCGCTCGAAGTCGGTTGTACATTAATTATTCAGGAGAATTTGCCGCATTGTCTTGATGTCAAATTGAAAAAAGGCTTACCCGGCGTCTATATTCAATTGCGAAAGCGAGGTGAACTCTATATCGGCGAGGCCTGCGACATTCTGGATCGACAAAAGGAACATTTGCACAACGGTGTCAAACTGGCTGCACTTGCGATTCTTCCGACCGACATGATGGATATGCAGGGACGAAAGAATCTGGAGACGTCCGTGATTGCTTCGGCGCAGAAGAGGGGACTGCGTCTTGCGAACAAATCCAAGGTCAAGCTTGCCGAAGAACTCAATCGTCGCAAGGAATATCTCTCGGTTTCTGCCGCCGTTCAGAAGCTCGATCGCATGGACGAGTACGCCGTCTTTCAGTTTGGTCAAGGAGGCTGGCTTGAAACGCTCGAGGAAGCCAAGAACAAGGCTACTGCAAGCGACTGGGAGCGCTACATGAATTTTCGCGAGTCTCGGTTTTCTCATGAAGCGCTTCTTCTGATCACGACCTACGTGCGGCGCGTGATTCCCGATCCTGAGCTCAATTACGGCAAGACTTGGTGCATCACACTGAACGAGTCCGGGTGCCCGGCTCCGCAGTGGATCATCGTCAATACTCAGGCCGGCTCGGTGTTTTGCGTGAACGTTCATTATCTCGAGGAGGGAGCCATTGTAAAGGCGGAGTTCAGGCTCGAAAAGCGTCGCCTGGATCTTCTGCTGGAGCGTTCCAACGGCAGCGATGAAGAGATGCAGATCATGCTTGGCATCACTCACGGCCATTTTGACTTGAAGCGCAACTACTGTGACTTGCAAAAAGATACGACGATCAAGACGTACCCGGTTTCGAGCAGCAAAGTCAGCCTCGAAATGGATCTCGATCAGGCACTGGAGTTCTTTCAATCGCCGATCGGCGTGGCCATGATCTCAGGGCGTGTCGACTCGATAAATGGCAAAGAAGTAGGAGAGGGATTCCGTCTGGGCCGCCTGTTTTTCTGACCTGATTGACGGTGCCGTCAGTTTTTCGTTTGCTTTCGAGCCCGCTTGTGTGGCTGTTGGTGTCAGAGCGTATTCGGGACACTACTAATGGGTATACTGCGGGTTTCCGTTAACCGTGTAGAGGAAAGTTGTATCACATGACAAATAAGCGCACTTTGGCAGACTGGTTTCTGGCGACTCGTCCGTGGTCGTATCCGGCTTCGACAATGCCGGTGGCTTTGGTCCTTGCCTACTATTTCGCCGACGGTGTTGCCGTTGATCCGGTCAATGCCGTCTGGGCGCTTGTGAACATCGTCATTTTCCATGCGGCAGGCAACGTCTGGAGCGACTATTTTGACTTTCAGTACGGCGTCGACAACCAAAACACGTTGGGAGTTCGCCAGCTTGTCGACGGTAAGTTCGTGGCCCGGGAGTTCCTCGGGTTTGCAATTTTCCTTTTTGCCGTAGGAACGCTGTGTGCGCTCTTTCTCGTTTGGAGAACGGGGTTGCCGTTTCTGGCGGTGACTTTTGCGGGCATTGCGGCGGCGCTGGTGTATCCGCCCTTGAAGTATCGCGTCGGCGGTGACGCGGTCATCTTTATCGCCTATACGCTCACGCCGCTTTTTGCTACGGCGTGGATTGTGACGGGGACGTGGTCGCTTGATGCCATCTGGGCGGTACTGCCCACCGGAATTCTCACGGTCGGCATTTTGCACGCCAATAATCTGCGGGATGCTCAGACGGATACGGAGGCAGGCATTCGTACGCTTGCCTCAGTCTTGGGACAAGAACGGTCGGTGTGGCTATATCAGTTTGAGATGCTCGTGCCGTTTGCAATTTTGTTGGCAACTGTTTGGTTCGGGATTTTGCCGTTGACAGTGCTGTTGACTCTGCCTGTGGCCGTGGGTGTGATGACCCTGTGCAAGCAGGTCGGACGATTTGATGGCGTCAATACGGAGAGCATCGCAACGCTCGACGCTTCGACCGCTAAAACGCAGCTGATGTTCTCAATGCTGATGGTGGCGGGGCTTATAGCCGGGCATTGGCTGACTTGACAAAAGCTTTCTAGCGACAGAACGCTCGATTCTCGGAAGATGGGAGTCGGGCGTTTTTCATAAGTCTTTATGCTTGGTTGGAATTTCTAGAGCGAAGAAATATGACCTTAACTAAGAAGATACTTCATTTTGCCAGTCCTTTGCCCAAGCAAGACTGTCAGCGATGATTTTTTCCAGATCTTTTTGAGAAAGGCCTGAATTTTCGACTTTGTCTTTGGCTTCTCTCGAGAGAGAGGACAAAATATAACGAGACACGGCTTTTTGAACCAGCTCAGAAAGTGAATCCTTATTTTCGCCCTGAGAAGCTAAATAAAATCGGATTTCTTCATCGAATTCCGAAGGAACAGAAATATCCCATTTAACGTTTGCTGTTCGAACAACAGATTGACTCATTTCTATCTCCACTCAAAGAAGGGGAGGTACATATCTATCTAGCACTTTAGACGCAAAGATGCTGTTTCGATGGTGTTTTCAAGTTTATGTGTTACAAGACGATGACTTAGGCGACATCGTTAACCGGTATCTGCCAAGGTACTTCAAAAATTCTATGGAAGCCTTTCTGCTTGTTGTTGATTTAGACAGCAACTTTCAATGAAGTAATCGTCTATCCGGATTCAACCACTGGCTTTCAGCGGCTTGCACCTCATCACTCGATCGCTAATCGATCTTTCCGGATGTTGCTGTCTGGCCTTCTTGAGCATCATGCGTCGAGCTTCGCATCTTGCCGGACATCACTGAAGGCGAGTTTGATCTGAAACGTAACTCCAACAAATAGTGTCCGGATACTTCTATGAAAACCTTGCGAGACAAAAACACCGAAATTCGATCAGTTGGCAGATGGATCTGAATCAGGCGCTTGAAATTTTCAATCATTGATTGCAATGGGCACGCTCGCAGACAGCGCCGAGACCGTCTCAGGCAAGGAGACGGGGGAAGGGGGTAGGTTGGGAAGATTATTCTTTTAATTTGCAAGCATGGTGGAATTATTCTTGCTCTGCGCCATTTGAATTTGACTTAAAGGAAATGTATGCAAGGCATATCTGTCACCTGAGAAAGCCCGTCACCGCCCTAATTCTGGAAAGCGACGAGCTTTCTTATGTGACTAATTTACTTTTGGTGATGCCTACAGTGTTTTCTCTATTAGGTTATCAAATAGCAATTGCGCAACGATATTTATCAGAACGACCAACGGAAGCCGAGATTGATTCGCCAGTCTTCGTCAACGTCTGCAAAGGCGCTACGACGAATGTTTGCCCAAGCTTGGGTATTTACGCTTGGTCGATACGTTGCCGAAACACCGTAGTCCATCCACGTATCAGAGTAATCGAAGCGATGCCAGATCGAATCTGTACTATTTGATATTTGAACATCCTGGTCTCCAGCCATTTCCGTTGACACAGCCACTGTTGCTGCGATTTCAAACTCGGGTGTTCGGTAGCTGAAATCTGTTCCTAGCGTGAGGATAGCACTGGTGACAGCATCGACATCTGCATTAAGCCCATTTGCGGATTTGAATGACTCCGTGCTTATACGGCCGAAATTGGCAGCTACGTGATGCGTGATGAAGAATGAATCAGAAAGACTCAGATCCTGACCGATTTCAATCCAACCGCCAAATGCGTTGGTGGTGTAATCGTAGCTGTCTGCAAGTCCGGCTTTGTTCATGAATTCATAATCCATAAAGCCAAACCGCAAACCAGCATCCAAGTAAAAGCCGGATTCGGTTGTCCAGAGACCGTAGACAGCCACGGTGTAAGCAGACATGTCACCATTGCCGCCAGAAGAATCAAGGTCGCCTTCATGAATTTCAAGTGCAAAACCAAGCGTTGTATTTTCGGCGATGCCGGCGTCGACACCTAGACGATACGTTTGGTAGTCATTCGACAAGCCACCCTGCTCAAGGGAACCTGCAGTGATTCGTCCCCAGGCTCCGTGGGGGGCTCCTTGCCGAAGTTCTCCGAATCTCTCCTTTGTTGTATCAGCGACGGTACGCCAGAAGAGATAGTTGTTCTCAAACCCGGATAGCATGATGCCTGGCGTAGGACCGGTTTCCTCATCAATCTGTGAGATATACCAAAGTGTTGATGAGCCGGTATTTTGAGAGCTCAGAGTAGGGGTAACAATTTTTAGCCCGGCTTCGGTAAGTGAAGAAGTACCGGAGTATTGAACTTTCTGACTCAGATCTTCAGCAAACAGTATGCCTTCCTTTGGTATGTCATCCGTAGCCCCGTTTTTTAAAACGGCAGAGACTTCGAAAGACCCATCGCTCTCTTCGCCGGAGACTATTTGGGTGGCCTTTTGTTCGCCGATATCCACCAGAAGATTAAAGGTACCGTTACCCGTCAGGCGCTCTGCGTGGACAGAGTTTGACGTTGTATTGGCATACGAGAGGTCAACTTGAGCCCCATTTAATGAAAGTGCCTGAAGCTGGTTAACGAATTTTTCTCCATCTTTGTCAGCTTCGTAGCCAACTTTCCACTCGCTGTTTTGGTCAAAAACAAGGGATGTTTCGCCAGCGCCGTACCAATTCAGTGTTAGGCCTTCGTATACGCTATTGGCACCGAAGTTCACGCTGATTGTTCCATCATCGTTTGAGATTGCTCCTGAAACCTGGGATTGTTGGCTCGTGATTTCAACTGTACCGTAATAATTGTCGATTGCGTAGCCATCTATAGGAGCATCAATGCACAATGACTGAGTGTTAAGACTGAATTGGCCGTACAGGATATAGATACCGGTATCTGCAGTATTGATGTAGGAGGATTGAGTGTCAAGACTGAATTGTCCATTGTTGATATAAATCCCCGTCTCTGCACCGAGGATGCCAAACATTGTGCTTTTCCCGTTGAACGTTGAATTTTGCAACGAAATAGCCGTGTCGAAACCTTCAAGAATGAAGTTTCCGTTAGTTTGATCGCCTAATGTGAGTTGTGTGGAATTGTAGGCATAAACACCTTTGCTTTCACCGAATGTTTCCGTTTTATTGATTAGTACAAAATCAGGCGAATTGATAGTTAGATCAGCTCTGTTCGCTAATTCCATGCCAACTATTGTCGCGCTTTCATCGGCATTTTCCACGATTCCAACAATGCCATTAGCAACATCAAATCGAGCAGTTCCATCTATATCAAAAAAATGCAAACTGCCGGATCGAGATTGACCTACTGCATGCATATAGAGTGCCTGCAGTTCAACGTCTAGGGATGCTCCTTTCTCTACAAAGAAAAATTTGCCGCTGTCCTTGGCGAGCATCGATTCGAGCGTACCACCCGTGATGGTAGTAGGGGCGGATGTACCACCGTTTTCGTTTCGATTGATGCGGAAAAGAATCGGATTGCCCCCACCAGAAGTAAAGTTATTTTCCGTACCGTCATAGATAACTTTAAGAGAATCAAATTGCAGACCTGACGTACCGGTTATATTTAGAACAGCGTCAGTTCGATGATGTTCTTGGTGTTGGAACGAACTTTGTGAAATGATGGCTGTTTTGTCTGCGTAATTTTGCGTACGGTTATCAATGTCTACAGATTCTTCTCGCAAATACCAGGAACTGCTATCACCTGAGTATTTAAGATATTCGATTGAATATCCTTCAATATTTTCAATAGAAGGGAATTGATCGATTATTGAGTCAACTTTCTCTGAGTAGAGAATACTAAGATCGGATGCTAATGAGGGACTCGAGACCTGTAGCATTCCTATCGCAGAGATAGCTGCTACGAATATTTTGGACGGCGCGAAGCGGTTTTTGTTATGTGCTATGAGGGGGGGTGAACATGATTAGGAATCCTTACGCGAAATTTTTTTCACAGAAGGCGTCTACGAACAAGAGATCGCAAAAGCACATGATACCTTAAAGATAAAGTCAATGCTTGTAGTAGGATGGTATAGCGTTGCTCAACGGCACATCTATTCCAATCCAATGGCTTCTTTGCTATGAAGCTATTATGGGTTCGCAGGCAAAAGGTAAAAAACTATCTGGTGCACAAGTAGGTTCTTACAATGTCCTAAAAATTATGTCGCTTAACATTTCTTTGGCAATCTTACGTTGTCAGGTTTTATACCTGTGTTTGGGCTTGCCTAATTTCGATAAGTTGTCTTTTTTAAGCATCGCCCGCACATAGGTGTCCTAGAGGACTCAGAAGCTCTTGTAGTCTCAATCAGACAAAATTCTCCGGATTGTAGAGATCACTCAAAGTATATAGCCTAAGATTATCGGCAGACTTAACTCCACTGAAGCCACAACTGCTGATAAACCCAAAGCGCGAACAGGGTAGAGTCAATTCGACTATCTGTTTGATTTCGTTATCAACATCGACTTGTGTCAGTTTACGATTTCGGAATTTGACTTCGTAGCACGTATATCCCTGTTCATCTATCGTAACTACGTCAAATTCGCCATTACGGTGTTCCCTCGGCAGATCATATGAATACCGATCAATTTTGAAGAACGGGGGAATGATCCGTCCTGAACGATTGAGTCGAATCAGAAATTGTCTTGAAATCTCCTCGAAGGCGTTTGGAACGTAGTGCGTTTCGAATTCTTCTTCAACGAAGGTCTTGAATGCTGTTTCTTCGCCCATCAGAAGAATGGAATCTTGTTATCGTTTCACAAAACGATAATAATAACTGGTGAGCGGATCGACGATGCCGTAAAGAGTTCTGCGCTTGTTCTTTTCATCATTGATAGGAGCGCGTTTCTCAATCAATCCCATTGACATTAATTTGTTGAGCGTATAGGTCAAAATGGCGCCGTTGGGAAGTTGCGTCTTAACAAGAAGATCCGAGAACTTCAAGGTTCCTTTCGATAACGCTGAGAACACGAGATTGGCGTTGTTAATCTTGGAAATTTCACTCAGAAGGAAATGATTGATGGCGATGGCTAATTTCGAGTCTTTCGCTTCAACTAGGTTCAGTATGTTTTCTTTGACTGTAAGAAGCGGATCTATTTTTCTGGTGTAATCAGGAATGCCCCCGAAGACACTGTAAAGACGGACTTTGTCCTCATCGGAAAAATCAGGATAAAAAGCGCTGGTCTCAAAGAAAACGTACTGCAGTCCGCTGTGTTTGAGAGCCTGACGCAATAACTCACTCTTACCGACGCGGCGACGTCCGTACATCACTGCGAGAGAGTCCGGAGAACGATCTGAGAATCGAGAAAGCTGTTGAAGTTCTGCATTCTGGCCGATGAACCGCATGTTCCACCTTGCTAGTAAAACAAAACTTAGTAAAAAAGACTTTACTCAATTCGATTTAACTTAGTCGTGGCTCAAAGGCATATGTAGATGTCGACATGCTTTTGAGGCGAGCGATGTCAGAAATGCTCAAATTTATGCCTGAAAGACAGATTGTTTTTGGTCTTTTTTCAAGGTTGGGAGAGCTGATAAGGCTTGGTTTTCTCATCCATACAACGATCAGAAGAACCATATGTATGCGGTCTGTTCGTCGATGTTTGGTGTTGAAAACATGTCTACTCGATGCGTCATAGATTGACGCATTTCTCCATAAGCTTTCAGGGTAATTCAGGAATCTTTCTTTATTTTGGATAGATATGAAGAAATATCCTTACTCTCTGATTGTTCGCAAGGTAATCTTCTGCGCCTGTTCCGATTTGTTGGGAGGACTCAGGCAGGCCCGTCCAGATGAGACGGATCACTACAAGACCGTACAGGTGGCGCCCATCAAGGGGTCTGGACCGGTTCTCGTCGAATACAGTCTGAAAAAGCGTTGGCCGGAAAACGACAAGGATCGCCAACAACAGTACCTGGGTCGCATTTTGCAGTTGCAAAATGGTGTTTCCATCGTGTTCCATAAGAAGAGCAGCTGGAGAATCGAATTCAGGGACGCCGCAGGAAACATCATCGACAGGTGCAAGCGAAACGATAAAGCCGAAGCGATTCGACAGAAAATCAAAAATTGCCTTGAGGACGCTTATCCGCACTACAAGAACTTCAATCTTTCCGAACGTTTCGTCGAAACGCTGATCAAGCCTTTCCGGGACATCTGGATGGACTTCGTGGACATCAGCAAGAAGGCGCTGTCGCCTTTGTGTAAGGGATTTGAATCGCCGCAGCTATTTTGGGATTTAGGTGATCAGGTGTTTTTCTTCGAGGGCGACCTGGAACTTTTTACAGCTCAGGAGAGCGGTCTGTGTTGGTTCTCTCGTACAAAGTACACCTTGGATTTTGAGTACTTTCAGGACAAAGGCCATGGTGACTGGCTGTGGCTTCACAATAGTTTCAAGGACAAGGAATTGCATTTGAAGCCGATCAGATCTGATAATGAAATTGCAGATGTGTTGTCGAAATGCGGTGCTTTCGAGATTGTCTACAACTGCAAGGAGACTGACGAGACTTACAGTTAAGACTTGTAAGGACGGTCACAAAGATCGCTTATAGCTGTCAGACAGTCTCGTTACTCTGTCGAATTTCTGTCAAGGTGTCTTTCTGCACGCCTTTCGTTCGATTTTCGTGTAAATTTACACGGAAATCGAAGGAAATCTGTGAATCATGAAACTTAATCGTCTCCTTTTGCAATCGCTCAAGCAATGGGCACAACAACCTCATCGTCTTCCTCTCTTGCTCCGTGGAGCGAGACAGACAGGTAAAACCTGGCTTCTGCAGGAATTAGGACGTGAGTGTTTTGAACACACAGCCTACTTCGACTTTGCGAGCAGGCCTGCACTTCAGGAAATCTTCGCTTCCACACGAGATCCGCATACCATCCTCAAAGGATTGAATCTCCTGAGTGAGGTTCCGATTCTTCCGGGCAAAACACTGATTGTCTTCGATGAAATTCAGCTATGCGACCATGCTTTCGGTAGCCTGAAATATTTCGCTCAAAACGCTCCTGAATATGCGGTGGCGTCCAGCGGGAGCCTTTTGGGAACAGAAGTTCGACGCAAGCAGATATTCGTACCGGTAGGACAGGTGGACATACGCGATGTGTGGCCGCTGTCGTTTTCGGAGTTTCTCCTTAATGCCGCTCCGAAGCTCTACGACTATGTGGAACAGATTGCCGAGTTAGCTCAACTCCCCGACTTTGTGCTCAGCGAAATCGAAAAGGAATTCGTTCGTTATCAGTGCATCGGCGGCATGCCGGCGGCAGTTGCTGCCTTCATGGACGGCGTGGATATGGGGCAGATTGAATCATCGCTACGGAATATTTTGGCGATGTATCGACTCGATTTTTCGCAGTACGCCAATCCTATGGAGACAATGCGAATCGCAGCCGTATGGGACGCTATACCGAGTCAGTTGGCAAAACCCAACTCACGATTTTTCCTGAGTCAAATACATGCGAATGCCCGAAGCAGGGAGTTTGCTCCTGCGTTGCAATGGTTGTGTGAGGCAGGCCTCGTTTTGAAGACATGCCGTGTTTCTACTGCAAAAATCCCTTTGAGAGCTTATCTGGAACCCGAAATTTTTAAGCTGTATGCAAAAGACGTTGGTCTTCTGCGCGTGATGGCAAATCTGTCCTCAGACAGCCTTCTGAATCCATCGGTTATGTCTAAATTCAAGGGAGCTCTGGCTGAAAATCTGGTGGCTATTTCGTTGTGTCGGACATATGGCATCGAACCTTGTTACTGGGCCTCTGGAGAAAAGGCTGAAGTTGACTTCCTCATTGAATCAGCGGGGCAGGTTTTTCCGCTGGAAGTAAAGGCAGGCAAAAGCGTCGCCGGTAAAAGTCTGTCGGTTTATGCGCGTAAGTTCGATCCTTCATTGACCATTCGTTTATCGGGATTGAATCTCAAAAAGGACGACCGGCTGCTTAATGTTCCTTTGGCTCTGGTTGACTGGTTGCCGAAATTTATAGAAATGGCTCTGTAACGCTTGGTGTTGTAATTTTTTCCATCATTGGCAGTTATTTGGAAATTCCTAATAACTGAAGTTTCGCGGAGCTCTTCATCTTTGAAAATGTTTTTCAGATGTTCATTGATGGTGGCCGTAGAAACTTCAAAAAGTTCGGCCATTTGTTTCTGGCTCAACCAGATAGTTTCATCCTGTACAAGTACCTGAATTTTTGGGCCATTTCCTTCACTGAAGAAGAGTGGATTTGGGAGCGAAAGACAACGGAAATCGTTTCGGTTCAGCTCTTGATCGGAAAATACTTCCAGAGACACTGTGGCACCAGACGCCAGACAAAGACGAGTAGCTTGTACTTCCAGTCAATGACCAGGACGCGCTTTTTCGTTTTGATGCCCTTGACAATGGAGGAGGCGACATCCTTGACGTTCATTTTGAACGGGTAGCTCTTGCCGTCTGCAAGCAGATCCGTATCGACAAAACCGGGGCGCACATCGGTGAAGGTCATGGGGCACTTTCGCATCACGGACAATTGCTCGAGAGCGTCGAGATACGTGTTCTGAAACGCCTTTGAAGCCGAGTAGGCGCAGGCGGCTCCGAGGCCTTTGGTGCCGGCAATGGAACTGATGATGCACAGATGTCCGCCGCCTTTACCGAGGAAGTAGGAGAAGGCACAGTCTACGAGCCTCACGAAACCGTCAACATTGGTTGCGACAATGTTGAGTTCAGCGTCCGGATTGAGTTCGATGTTCTGGCATCCGACGCCTGAGCAATGGATGTACAGATCCATTCCACCAAGATCGGCAATCAAAGCGAGCAGGTCGCTGGCGGCATCGTCAGAGCGTACGTCAATGCGGCGTGTATGAATTTGCTGCGGCGCTTGTGCTTTGATTTCATCAAGTCGCTCGGTGCGTCTTCCCGCAATGCCGAGTTCCCAGCCTTTGGCGAGCAGCTGCAGTGCCACTTCCTTGCCGATTCCGGATGTTGCGCCGACGATGATTGCCTTAGGCATGCTGTTTTTACTCCTCAAATCTGTTTCGATCCGTAGCGTTTGTTGCCGCAGAGTATAGTTCTCAAGAGCGTAGCAAAGCGCGCTGGAGGTCAGTTATGGACTGGTTAATGCCGCTTCTCACGGATACCGATTCAATCGGTCACATTCTTTTGGTGTACTCGGTGGTCATTGCACTTGGCATGGCCTTGGGACGCATCAAGGTGTTCGGCATTTCGCTTGGCGTCACCTTCGTTCTTTTTGTTGCCCTGGCCGTGAGCTATGCCGGCATCACCGTCAACGGGACGGTTCTCAACTTCCTCCGAGACTTCGGGCTCATTCTCTTTGTTTTCTTCATCGGTCTTCAGGTCGGACCATCCTTCTTTTCGTCCTTCAAAAGCGGCGGCTTGCAGCTCAATTTGCTCACCCTGTTGGCGGTGGGCTTAAGCATTCTCCTGACGATTGCGCTCTTTCTGGCTTTGCAAGGTACCGTGACGCTTCCTCAGATTCTGGGCGTGCATTACGGTGCCGTCACCAACACGCCGGGCCTCGGTGCAACGCAGGAAGCGCTGGATATGTTGGGCTACAAAGGCGAGAACATCGCCATTGCCTATGCCTGCGCTTATCCGTTGGGTGTGGTTGGCATCATCACGTCGGCAGTAATTTTGAGAAAGATGTTTCGTATCAATCTCAAGGAGGAAGATCGACATTGGGACGAAGAGGCGAGCGCCAACAGCGACGCACCCATCTTCTTTCATGTGTCAGTCACTAACGCCGGCATCAACGGTCAGACGATGCGCAACATCCGGGACTTCATCGGACGAGCTTTCATCTGCTCGCGCGTTCTGCACGACGGCGTGATCACGAGTCCGAGTCCTGACACGCAGGTATTTGTGGGTGACAAGCTGAGAATAGTGTCTGGAGCCGAGTCTAAGGCCGCGATCGTTGCTTTCTTTGGGCAGGAGGAAACCGACATTGATCTTGCGACGGCGCATTCGCCGTTGATTGCCCGCAACATACTGATTACCAAGGATCAGGTCAACGGGATGCGCCTTGGAGAACTGCATCTGAGCCGCTATGACGGCGTCAACATCACGCGAGTCTTTCGTGCCGGTATGACGCTTTTCCCATACCAGAACTTGCATTTGCAGATGGGCGATCAGGTTTATTGTGTCGGACCGCAACGCTCGATCGAACGCCTGGCTGATCGCTTGGGAAATCAGGTGCAAAAGCTCGACCATCCCAACATCATTTCGATTTTTCTGGGCATCGTACTGGGCATCTTGCTGGGCTTTCTGCCCATCGCGATTCCGGGTATGCCCGTTCCACTGCGGCTTGGTCTTGCCGGCGGTCCATTGATCGTGGCCATCCTCCTGGGTTACTGGGGGCCGCATTTTAAGCTCATTACCTACACGACTCATTCGGCTAACCTGATGCTTCGAGAGATGGGCATTGCGCTCTTTTTGGCGAGTGTGGGCTTGAGCGCGGGCGATCGATTTGTCAGCGCCTTCCTCGATGGCAACGGCTTGCTTTACGTGGCGTTGGGTCTGGTTATCACGGTCGTTCCGCTCATCATCACGGGGGTCGTCGCTCGCATCAAGTTCCAAATGAACTACCACCTCATCGTCGGACTGCTGGCGGGTGCGACGACTGATCCGCCGACGCTGGCGTATGCCAACACGATTTCCGAAAAGGACTCTTCGGCGATTGCCTATTCCACGGTGTATCCGCTGGCGATGTTCCTGCGAATTCTCACTGGTCAGGTTGTGTTGCTGGCCTTGTGGAGTTTTGTGATGTGAAGCTGTGAAGCGGGCAATTCCGATAAGGAAGCAATCGCGGAAAAATGCTTGCATCCTACCTTGTGGTATCTAACCGCACGATACGTTGAGAGAAGAACCGTTGAGTTGTTTGAGTTGCAAACAACGGCGGATATGTCTTGAGTCTTGTGCTTTTGTCTCTATTGGGCTGACAGCACCTTCCTCAGGCTTCATTCCCGTATTTTTTTTGACGGAAATCCATGGTTTTGACGGAACAGGACTTGGGCGCTATGGCGTACCGAGAAATGGCATTTTTTGTCACGGCTTTCTATCAATCTGTCAATAAGACTGATAGATTGATAGCAAAAAGCTCAATTCGGGAGGAGAAGTGATAGAAAAGTTGCCTGAATGCCGGAGTGTACGTGTCGAATTCCAAGAAGGTTGGAGCCAAACGGCCAAAAAGACGCTGCTCGCTTTTGCAAACACGATTGGCGGAGATCTGTATCTCGGAGTAACCGATGATGGAATCACGAAAGGACTCAGCAAGAAGGCAGTCAATGTGATTTCACGTACGGTTCAAGAATTTTGCCGTTCAGAAGTTGAGCCCGTCCTAATTGATATGGTTTCAACGAAGGTTATTTCGGCAGGCAATTGCACGTACGTCCTGCGAGTGACTGTCGAACCCGGGTTGTTTTGATTGTTAACGACCTCGCTGGCAGGGAGTTGGAAGAGGTTTGATTTCAAATTCATCCAAAAATATAAACGTATGTTTGCTTCTAAGCGGATGCCTTTTGCTGACACATCGGCTAAATCACTTTTGATGGCGGATCTGTAGGACAAGTTTCCTTTTTTGTGACTGTGGTCGAAAGAAAACGCTCCGTAGATTTTGGAGCACAGGCAATTCTTGAACTGAGTCTGGACAGTGAGACCAAGGGAGAATCAGACAAACTTGTTCAATACGTTCGCTCAAAAATCACTTAGAGAGCTAACACACAGGTGCTGTTTCGATGGGTTCTACGAGCAGATTCTTGCTTTTGATGCTTGAGATCCGTCCTTTGCAGGTTTATAAAGGGGCGATTATTTTATTGCCTTGCAGGAGCTGAATTTCCTGATTCAACTGAATGCAAGGCAATATATGCTCGAAGATTGGGGCATGCCCGCGTCTCGCGAGACGCGGAAGTATTTGAATATCAGAAAATAAGTTGAAAATACATTTGCATAGCGAAGCAAGCCGTTTCGAAAAATTTCAATAAAGAGACTCTCAGCAAAATCATTCAAAGAGCATCTGGAAACTAAGGGTTGCCTCAAATCTAAGCAGCATCAACGTATTTCGCACGACGCGCTCCATTGGCTGAGGCAGCAATAAGCAGTTTTGAGTGGAAAAAAACCTCCAGTTGATGGAAAACCCTTATGGAAATTCTGAGGGGGGGGGTATTCTGATAAGAAACGGATACCCTTATTAAGGAGGCGGCGATGAAACGATTGTATTCTTTGTCTCTGGCTAGTTTGGCTGTGCTGACGGCACTTCCCGCTGTAGCGGCAAGTTCTTTTATTGGATCTGATGATGATTCTGCAAACAATGTAACTGAAGATACTACGATCAATGCTACGGGTGTTTTGACATACACGAATAGTGATAAAACAAAGGATTACGCACTCTTTGGCATTTTTCCAAATGGGAAGTCCGTTTCTTTTACCGGCAAGAATATTGCTGTTAATGTCAACGCACGTGGTTATGTAGAGACCTCAAGCCGCGAGTCACTTGAAGGCGTCGGAATTGATGCTTTAGATGGGTCTAAAGTGACTTTAGGGGCAGCTGACAGCAATGTGAAATTTGCCGTCAATAGCGATGTTGCAATTATGGGCATTCGCAGTGGTTCTGGTTCTCATGTTGAGGTTAATGGTGCATCGCTTGTGATGAATGCAGAGTCGTTTGGGACAACGCCGGATACAGGCTCGGTGTATGGGCTGTATGCACAGAATTTTACAGAAGATCCAAATCTTCCAGAAGATAGAAGGGCGACATTAATCGTCAATTCAGAAAACACGTACATTAGTGTGAAATCGGCCAGTGAGGGTGCAGCGGGTGCTCTGGTTGCCATGTCGCAAGGCATTCTTAAAGTAAACGGCAATCTCTATGCGACGGGAGATAAAGTCGTAATCGCTCGCGGCGATGCAATTGTTCGTATTAATGAATCGAATACAAAAACTGTTCAATTAACAGGAGATGTTGACTTTAATTATGATAAAGAAACATCCGGCACTAGAGTTGATGCAGATGTTTTAATTAATTTAACCGGCGCAGATTCATTCTGGCACGGTTCTGCTACCGTTTCATACGGTTCGGGCTCGACTTCGGACGAGATGATGACAGTCAGCGGCCTGAAATTAGGGATTTCTAATGACGCGCATTGGACTCCTGTATTGGTCGAGGAATACGGGGATGACTCGTCTGGTCTGATGCAGGTGGCAATCAATGATTTGACACTCAATAACGGCATTATTAATTTGAACCACGGCGAGCAGCAAACTCTGAGAATTCAAAATCTCCATGGAGCAGGCGGCACTATCAACATTGCCACAACCGCTCATGATGACGGCACGTTTAGCACGCCTATGCTTTACGTCGAGACCGTTGAATCAACACCAGATGCACAAACGACGCTGACACTGAAGTACAACGGCATAACGTCCGACGATCTTTCTGCTGATGCGGCGGCGGATCTCAAACAGCTGGCAGCTCAAAGCCTTACTCTCGGCGAAGGAGAGTCCGTTGCTCAAATTCGCCGTGTTGAGGAAGGCAATATTCGCGGCGCTGTGGTTCAGACTGTCAGTCAGGCTGGTGAAATCATTTCAACAAATGAGGCAGACAATACCAAGCTCACGAGCTACAGTGCCGTTAATGCGATGAGCCTTGTGCAGTGGAGAAACGAAATCAACCACCTCACGAAGCGTTTGGGTGACATCCGTGCTGCTGAAGGCACCATCGGCGCATGGGCCCGCGTTTACGGCGGTGAGTCGCAGTGGGGTAGTGGCAACGAAGTTGAAATGGATCACACCACCATTCAGGTCGGTGGTGATTATCGAGTCAACAATCACTGGATTGTCGGCGGAGCCTTCTCCTATACCGATTCGGATGCGGATCTCGCCAAGGGTGCAGCAACGGGTGACTCCTACAGTCTGGCTGCATACGCAACGTATATGGCTGACGGCGGCTCCTTCCTTGACTTGATCGCTCGCTATGGCTACCTGAAGAACGATATCGACTCGGGCAACATGAGCCTTGAGACGGGATCGAGTGCCTTCAGTTTGACGGCTGAAATGGGACATACGTTCCGCTTCATGGAAGAACGTGCCTACATCGAACCGCAGGTTGAATTCACCTATGGTTTTGTCTCCGGCGATGATGACACGGCTTCCAACGGCGTGAAGATCGAACAGGATGACTTCCAGTCCTTTGTCACTCGCATCGGTGTCCGTACTGGCTTTGACTTCCCCAAGAAGGCCGGCACCATCTACGGTATGGTTTCCTACTCCTATGACTTCTTGGGTGACGCCGATGGTATGGCTTCCGAAGGAAATCTGCGTCAGGCGCTTTCCGAAGACCTCGGTGGCGGTTGGGTGAGCTACGGTATCGGCGCTCAGGTGATGTTCGGCAAGAGTTCGTACTTCTATGGCGAACTTGAACGTACGTCGGGCGGTGAAGTTGACAATCCATACCTCTTCAACGCAGGTGTGCGCATCACGTTCTAACCCTTGAACGATTGTTGTGGCTGATCGGTTACTACGAGTGCGGTAGCCGATCAAAAAACGGGCTTTGCAGGAGTTTGTTTCCGGCAAGGCCCGTTTTCTTGGCGAGGTATGTGCGTTGTGGGACGGTAATAGGGTAAGTGCCCACTACATTGGGCATTGACGATGATTGGTAGGAGGATATCCTTGATCAAAAAACTGTTTCTCTACCGTTATGTCTACTACTTCTTCTTGAGTTTCGTGACAATTTCTTCTTCAAGGTGTCTTTGCCGCTCATCCCCCGTGGAGGTTCCCTACAATTGGATGAGAAAACGCTTGCAGTTGATTCGTTAAAGAGCGCTTCTGGTAACGCCTTCTTTCGTAGACACTGGTAGCCTGCCAAGCAGTATGTCGCTTGTAGCCGCTGATCCCATAGCTTTTCTTTGGCTTGTCGAAGCTGATGCTTCCTTGGAATTCATGTCTGTTGATTCGTAAGCTCGGACTTGGACTCCTACTAAATCTACCAAAAAGGCCAGAACTGACTGACGGTTTGAGAAATCTACAGCACTAAGGATCGCAGGCCCAATGTTTAAGATGGACAGACCAATCAAATAAATAGTAAGAAGAAGGTGAAAGGTGTAATCTTTGTCATAGAAATAACCATCGGCACAGTGTTTGAGATTGTGTGGAGATGGGGTAACACACAGAAAGGAATTCGAAATGTCAAATGCATGTTCCAACGAATATTCTGTCACTTGCTCGCCTGAATATTTGGCGGAGAATTTTAGTGAGAAAACATTGAATGTCGGCGATTTAGTTGATTTAAAAGGGATTAGATATGATTTAAATTATGAGCATGAATTGTCTCATTTCTCATCGCGGATGTGTGTCGGAGAAAAAGAAACGCTTCCACAGGCTTATCAGCAATTCGAATTTCATGGGGCTCGTATTAACAGAATAGAACTGATATTTGGAAGCCCTTCTTGTTGCTTATCGAGTTGCTACAAATCTGTAAATGTTAAGAGTTTCTTAGAGAATGAAATGAAAGCGGTTGCAATTGTTCTCGGAATTCAATGTAATTGCTAACTGTGATTGATATAGATTAATTGCATTTCACAAGATGATTGCATGCAAATGCCTTCAGTGTATTGCTATATGAGAACCACTTGGATTCCTTGGCGAAGTCAGTCACTTCTTTGATGACTGTCGAGATGTTGATAGTTTTATTATGATTATTATGGACTCATAGTTCTGAATGGTAATCTAAACTCATCTCTGTCGTTAATTGCCAAATAGACAGATAAAAAATCTCGACCTTGACTGTTTAATTACCCGCAACATTCTGATTACTAAGGATCAGGTCAACGGGATGCGCCTGGGAGAACTGCATCTGAGCCGCTATGACGGCGTCAACATCACGCGAGTCTTTCGTGCCGGTATGACGCTTTTCCCATACCAGAACTTGCATTTGCAGATGGGCGATCAGGTTTATTGTGTCGGACCGCAACGCTCGATCGAACGCCTGGCTGATCGCTTGGGAAATCAGGTGCAAAAGCTCGACCATCCCAACATCATTTCGATTTTTCTGGGCATCGTACTGGGCATCTTGCTGGGCTTTCTGCCCATCGCGATTCCGGGTATGCCCGTTCCACTGCGGCTTGGTCTTGCCGGCGGTCCATTGATCGTGGCCATCCTCCTGGGTTACTGGGGGCCGCATTTTAAGCTCATTACCTACACGACTCATTCGGCTAACCTGATGCTTCGAGAGATGGGCATTGCGCTCTTTTTGGCGAGTGTGGGCTTGAGCGCGGGCGATCGATTTGTCAGCGCCTTCCTCGATGGCAACGGCTTGCTTTACGTGGCGTTGGGTCTGGTTATCACGGTCGTTCCGCTCATCATCACGGGGGTCGTCGCTCGCATCAAGTTCCAAATGAACTACCACCTCATCGTCGGACTGCTGGCGGGTGCGACGACTGATCCGCCGACGCTGGCGTATGCCAACACGATTTCCGAAAAGGACTCTTCGGCGATTGCCTATTCCACGGTGTATCCGCTGGCGATGTTCCTGCGAATTCTCACTGGTCAGGTTGTGTTGCTGGCCTTGTGGAGTTTTGTGATGTGAAGCTGTGAAGCGGGCAATTCCGATAAGGAAGCAATCGCGGAAAAATGCTTGCATCCTACCTTGTGGTATCTAACCGCACGATACGTTGAGAGAAGAACCGTTGAGTTGTTTGAGTTGCAAACAACGGCGGATATGTCTTGAGTCTTGTGCTTTTGTCTCTATTGGGCTGACAGCACCTTCCTCAGGCTTCATTCCCGTATTTTTTTTGACGGAAATCCATGGTTTTGACGGAACAGGACATGGCCGCTATGACATACCGAGAAACGGCATTTTCTGTCACGGCTTTCTATCAATCTATCAGTGAAATTGATAGTATGATAGTAAAACAGCGTTTTTTGGAGAAAAAATGATAGAAAAGTTGCCGGAACATGAAGGTGTCCGTGTTGAATTTAAAGAAGGCTGGACCGAAACAGCCAAAAAGACGTTGATTGCATTTGCGAACACGCTTGGCGGAGATCTCTATTTTGGAGTGACAGATGAAGGAATAACGAAAGGGCTCAGCAAAAAAGAGGTCGATGTCATTTCTCGTTCGGTTCATCAATTTTGCCGTGCAGGTACTGAACCAGTCATTACTGATATTGTGTCAACCGAGGTAATTGGTACTGGTAACGACAAATACATGTTACGAGTGTCTGTCGAACCCGGCGAAGATAGGCCTTATGCGTTGAAAGGTAAGCGGTATACGGGCGGCGCCTATGTGCGTGACGGATCTATGTCTGTTACTGCTACGGAAGAAGAAATTCGCGACATGATTCGCGAGAGTTCACCCCAGCCCTGGGAATCACGACTGAGTCGACAAACAGATCTCAGGTTCGGAGAAACTGCGGACATTTTTAAGAAATACAACGTCAGTTTTTCTCCTGCACATTATCTGCGGTTGGGCTTGGTTGATGACGCCGAGCATTTCACGCAATTGGGTGAACTGCTCTCGGATCAGAACCGGACAAAACTTGTGGTCGGAACTTTTTCTCAAGACTCAGCATCGCTTTCTGTTCGTGAATATTCAGGATCTCTGTTGAGACAAATTGACCAGGCATTCGACATGTTTGCAGCAATCAATCCGGAGTTAATCCACAAAACGGGGGAACTTGCAAACAAACGCCATTTCGCCTGGCCTCCAAAGGCTTTGAGAGAGGCACTGGTCAATTGTGCTGTTCACCGCGATTATTCGCAGTCGGAACCGACCAAAGTCTCGATCTTTCCGAATCGATTCGAATTTTTGTCCTACGGAAGCATTCCGGGACGACTGAGCGTTGACGATATCGTTTTGGAAGGCGTGAGCAAGTGTCGCAATGAGCGCTTGGCCGATATTCTTAGGCGCCTGGGCTGGATGGAGAATTATGGTTCTGGCTTCCCGATGATTTGGCGTGAATACGCCAATTCCGGTGCGGAACCGAAGCTGGAGGCAACCAGACGAGTGTTTCGTATCGTCTTGCCTAAGATTCAGGACGAGCAACGAGGAACAACGACGGAACGTTGTCGGGCACTGTTCGAAACACGCGATACGCTTTCAATGACTGAAATTATGAATTTGCTGAACGTGTCGAGAACTTCGGCCAACACAGCGGTCAATGCTTTGATGAAGGCCGGGCAGATTGAAAAGGTCGGAATCGGACGAATGACCAAGTACCGTTCTTTATTGCGATAGCTTTCGCTCTATTTTCTTCCGTTAGGCATTTCAAACGATTCCCGGAAGATAACGAAGGTTCAGCCGATGTCCTCCGACACCAAAGCTCAGTTCGCCGTCGGTCGACCGGACGGTGTCACTTATGCTGCAGAAAACCGGAAATCTTCAAGAAGAAGACTTCCGGTTGCTTAATCAGACGTTACGACTGGTCTAGAAATTCCAGCGGAATCCAACGTTGAAGAGATACGGATTGTCGATCTCTCCGCCCGAGGTGCGTTCGAGTTCACCGTAAGCAAACGCGTTGTCGCCGAGCTTAAACTGGGCACCGATACCGTAGCTCACCCAGCCGCCTCCGAGGTCTTCATTGAGCGCTTCGTGTAAGCCACCTTGAGAGGCTGTACCATCGGCATCGCCCAAGAAGTCGTATGAGTAGGAGAGCATCGCGTAGATCGTTCCGGCTTTTTCGGGGAACTCAAAGCCGGTACGCACACCCACGCGGGTAATGAGTGATTGGAAATCGTCCTGATCCAGTCTGACACCGTTGGACGCCGTCGCGTCGTCGCCGGAAATGAAGCCGTAGGTGACTTCAATCTGCGGCTCGATGTAGGCCTGCTCCATGATGCGGAACATGTGTCCGGTCTCAACCGAGAGGCTGAAGGCATTGGACTTGGTGTCAACGCTCATGTTGCCTGACGTCAGCTCATTGTCGAGATAGCCGTAACGGGCGATCAAATCAAGGTATGAGCCTCCATCGGCCATGTACGTCGCATAGGCGGCAAGACTGTAGGAGTCGCCCTTGGCCTGTCCTTTGACGAGGTCTGCATCCGAATCTGTGTAGGAGAACGCGCCGCCCACAATCCAGTGGTTGTTGATGCGGTAGTCAGCACCCACTTGGATAGTGGTGTGATCCATTTCGATTTCGGAATTGCTCTTCCACTGCGACTCACCGCCGTAGACGCGAGCCCAAGCGCCGATGTTGGATTCCGAAGCTCGGATGTCACCCAAACGTTTTGTGAGGTGGTTGATCTCGTTTCTCCACTGCACAAATGTCATGGAGTTGAGAGCACCGTAGTCGGTGAGCTTCGCGTTCTTTGCCTGGTGCGTCGAGAGGTTACCGTCAGCGTCATAGCCGGAGGTGACGGCACCCCGGATGTTGCCTTCATCGACATTGAAGGTCTGATCAACAGCGTCTTGGGTCCCGGTTCCGTCTTCTCCAACCTTGATGGTTTGATCGGCCAATGACTTCATATCAGCGGCAACGTCAGACAGATCGTCAGCGGTGATGCCGGTGTATTTGACCGTCATTGAAGGAGCGGAACCATCCGTGTTGGACACTTCGCCAATCTGGACTGTGGACGAAACGAAATCACCGTCATCGTCTTTAGTTGCTTCCGCATTGATGGTGCCGCCGGTGCCTTGAAGCTCTTTGATTTCTACAGTTCCAAGGTCGCTTCCAAGATTGACTACGCCGTCATTTAACTTCAAGACGTTTAGCGCCTGAGACTTGACAGTTTGACCGTCAGCACCCGTTTCAGCAATTTTGTTGGGTGTCCACTGTGCCTGATCGGACAAACTGAGTGTCACGCCTTTTGCAATAGTCGTGTCGGTATTGCCATTCGTTGGGTAATCAACTTTGACGTTTCCCTTCCATTGAGACTGAGCACCCGAAAGATTGATGTTGACTTCAGCATCGAGAATGTTTCCGCTACCGGTAGCAGTTGTGCCGAAGGATACATCGCCCTCGATGACCACTGTTTTGTCACCATTGGGATTGATGTTGAGTAGGGAGTTGCCGCGGGCCTCAATGGCCGTCGGCGCATTCAGAACCAGCCCTGTGTCCAGGTTCACCCGGCTGTTGGAATAGGCAGAGATACCGACGCCGTCAGAGGTGATGGTGGTGTTGTTGGCGGTGATGTTAATGGACGCACTATCTTCAGGTCGTGTAGAACTCTGTGAATTGTTCAGAGCCATCAATCCCACGGAATAGCCATCCTCAGACGTATTTTCAGTGTGGATAGATACCGTGTCAGCAGTGATGTTTATCGATGAGTTAACGTCATCAGAACGAACGCCGACAACTTGAGAGCTACCAATGCTGGAAATGGACACATTGGAGCTTTCGTTGCCGATGACTACCTGACCTCCATTAACCGCTTCGATAGCTGTTGTGTTGTAACCGCTTGCCTCTATTGAAATTTCAGAAGCGCTCAAAGCGATATTAGAACTATCAGAGGCCCTTATGGCTCGGTTATCCCTTCCGGCGCCACCGAGTTCAGTACTAGAACTTGTTTCGGAACTAATACGAATAAGAGACGTATTTTCATTGCCAAGCTCTAGATTGCCGCCGGAAAGCGTTTCAATTGCGTAAGCTTTGGTGTTTGTGGCTTCAGCTGAGTTCAACGCTTCAATTGTGATAGATGACGCATCAATCCGCACACTGCCATTTTCTTCCACATGTATTCCGGTTGATTGTTTTTCTTTATCGCGATTGGCTGATACATTAACCACATCGGAAGAAATGCTTATTGAACCAGAATCTCCAGCCCAAATTCCGAAATTATCGACATTGACCCACTTGCCAGTGGGAACGTATGTGGAGCCGACGCTAAAGCTCCCTGCATTTATAGAAATATTGATTAAAGAATTCTCATTTTCACTATATAGTCCATATCGATCGGCTGAAACGATAAGATCGTGTCCCGACCAAACCGCCTGGCCTCCTGAGCTAGCGCCAATACCCGTCTGAAGCGCATTTTCTTTACTGGTTGAGATGACACCGTCAGGATATACAGTTGATATATCAACTGTTTCTCCAGAGGTAGTGGAAGATACGCCGGAAGGGGTGATTACCCCCCCCCATTGAGCAATTTACCTGCATCGTGATGCCAATGATGGCTACACGCAGGGCATTTCTGACAATGTTTTGTTCTTTCATAAGTCGATGGATAAAAAAGGGTTGATAAAACTAAGGTGATAGCTTAAGCAGTATTAAAAACAAGACTGCACAACCACCCCACCCATTTTCCATGTTACCACTCCTAGAGAGTGAAAAATAATCTTCGCATTCTCGCGTTTGAAGAAGGGGCCGAAAACGACCGGGATGCTGCATCAATGAAAGTAGATGAGTGCCACAAGTGAACGATGGGAACTGTCACGAAGAGATCCATCGTTCGTTAACTGCGCAAACGTAAAACCTACTAAGTCAAACGATTGAAGTAGCTTCGGAGACTTGTCTGTTCTGTTCAGCAACTCCAGCAGGGTGTGGCGCCCTGGATACCGATCTGAAGATAAAAGCGTCGGATGTACGGAGCTGTTGTTTCTGCACATTGTGTAACAGCGCAGACTGTTTTTGCAGGTGTCCTCAGGTAGGCTCAGATTCACTCGTGATTCGTCTATTCTGCAGACAGTGCATAACATGGTCATTTATAGCGTCTGCACAATTCAATGGCCAAACAGTTTGCACTTGCGCAGTGCGTTCGTTACTTCCAACCTTGATCGTCAGAGCTCTTTGATTGGTTTTCGTCAGTTTGTTTGACTTCATTCGTCGTCTCGCAAAGCAGTCATAAATAAGGCGAGTTCAGCCAGTGTTCTGACCCCCAGTTTACGGTAGCCGTTGGCTCGGTGTGTTTCGACAGTGCGTTCACTTAAACCGAGACGTTCCGCAATTTGTCTGTTCATCAGACCGAGATTTGCCAGTTTGAGAATCTGGGTTTCTCGGTCCGTCAGTAGCGCGAAGCGTTCTTTAACGTGTTGTGTGGATTCGCCTTTTGCCTGAAGATCTTTTTGGACAGCATGAGCGACGGCGGATAGGAGAACCGACGGAGGCACCGGTTTCCGAAGCAGATCATCTGCACCGCGTCTGAAGGCCGAAATAACCATGTCCACATCAGCATGGGCAGTAAGAAAGATCAAAGGATGAGGATAGTTCAATTCCTGGAGACGCTTCTGGGTTTCCAGGCCATCAAGACCAGGCATGCTGTAATCAAGAATGACGCAGCCAGGGATGGAAATATCGTCCTTGGCCAGGAAAGAGGCTGAACCGTTGTAGGTTTTTACTTCCCAACCTTCACTTTTGAGCATAAAGGCGAGAGCCTGTAAGAGATCTTCATCATCGTCGACGATTCTTACAAGGGCGCGTTTATCGGTAAGCCGTTCATTTGTCATGGGAAGCAAGCCTATTTAGGAAAAGACAGTTCGGCAATCAAGCCGCCTTTTTCTCGTGCTTTGAGTATCAATTTTCCGCCATTGGATTGAGCAACGCCGGACACAATGGACAATCCCAGTCCAAGGCCGTCGCTTTTTGAACTGCTCAGGGGAGTTTTCATGCGTTCGATATCTGTGTCAGTGAGTTTGGCGCCGTTGTCTGTGACGCGAATCACAATCGAGTCTGAGGTTGATGTCAGCCGAACTCGGATAAGGGGTTGTGGGCAATTGCCGGAGAGCAAAGATTCCGCAGCGTTCCGAATCAAATTGTCGACAGCAAGCCGTATTTCCATTTCGGATGCCATGATTTGGCAAGGTTTGTCTGTAGGAAGACTGGTTTCAAGACGCACTGCTGAGTATTTGCTGTTTTGCGTGAAGCTTGCGCAGGCCTGGCGCACGCACATTGAGAGATTCACAGCTGCCTTGGGAACTTGTTTTGCTTTTGCGTAACTTCTGACACGATCGACGATTTCTTCGGCCTTGGCTGCCTGACGCTGAATGAGTTGCATGACCCGGCTGACAGAGGTGGAGTCCATTTTGCCTTCTTCCAGGAAACGCAGCGTGCCGTGTGCGTAGGCATCAATTGCGGCGAGAGGTTGACGGATTTCGTGTGCGATCAAAGAACCCAGCTGACTGATAATGAGCACTCGGCTCATGCTCTGGAGCTTGTCATTGGCAATGTCTGTTGCTTTCTTAAGTTCAATTTCACGTGACAGAGCCTGGGTAAGCGCTTTTGTACGACGCCTGACAAGCGCAGACATGAGGAGACTGTGGCCAAACAAGGCAAGTCCGACAAGTAAAGCCAGAACAGCCCATTGCCAGTAAGACCGAACGAATTCGGTTAGAAACCATCCTCGCAGATATTCAAAAGGACCCACCTGAAGTTCTCGAAACAATCGATCCGTTGCAGAAAAATCTGTCGCAATGCTCCAACCGATTCCGCCTTCGATCAGCGGCATGTTCAGCAATGCCTGCGTAACACGTTTAGAAATTTCCGCGGATGTTGTAGGCATGGTTGAGATAGTCCAGTTAGGGTACAAATCCGTGGATCTCAGGCAGGTCTGACGGTTCTCTTTACGCAGTCCGATAAAACGAAGCGCTCGGCGCTCAGGACTGTCTTTCACGTAGGTATCTTCCAGAAAGCAACTTGAAAGTGTGCCGACATCGGCTTTTCCGGAGAGGACTGCGTTGACGACGGCACGGAGGTCTCGTCCGACGAAGGTTGTTTCCGAGAAGAAAGTCTGGTGATCATAGCCTCGTCGCAACAGTTCTCCGAGCGCAATTTGGTACCCATAAAAGCCTCCGGGCATATTGGCGGCCAAACGTTTGCCTTTCATGTCGGCAAAAGTGTGGATGTCGCTGTCGGCTCTGACAATAAAAAGTGTTCCGTAGGCGTGGTTGGGATCCGGAAGACGATTGCTGACGAGCGTAATCAGATCGCGAGCTCCGTTTTGTGCCATACGTCGGCATAGACCGGATGTCGAAATGAAAACATCAACTTCTCCGTCTTTCAGCGCTTTTTCCAAATCGGGGAGGGAATATTTCGTGATTCGAATGTTTTGTTCCCCGAACTCTTTTTTCAGCGTTTCCAATGTCGGATCGATAACCGCAAAATTTTTGTCTTGCGGAGGATCAAGACTGACGGCAAAACGCACGAGCGGTTGATGTTGAAATTCTGAATTCGCCAGGCAGAAATTTTGCTGCGGCATAGCGACGGCAAGCAGAAATGCCAAGAAGAGCCGGGCGGTCGAAAGAATTGCTCGCATGATCGTTCTAACCACAAATCGAACTTTTCAAAACATTAACGGCGGCTGTACTTAGGTACATGTTTTCATAAGATGACTTTTGTTGAAAGTCTCGTTCAACAACCTCGCGAAATCAAACGAGAAAGGAGAGAAAAATGAAACTCAAGTTCAAATTGGCTGCCGGTGTTGTCTCGACCCTGATGTTTGTCGGCACGGCCGCTGCCGCAGTTTCCTACACACCCGGAACTTATGAGGGAGAGGCGATCGGACGAAACGGCCCGGTCAAGGTTCAAGTGACGGTTGCAAAGGATCGCATTGAATCGATTCGTGTCGTTTCTCATAACGAGTCGGCAGGCTTGTCCGATGCACCGATCAATACTTTGCCTAAGACGATCGTCGATAAGCAGTCGTTGGCCGTCGATGTTTTTTCCGGAGCCACTTTCTCAAGCAAAGCGGTCATTGGTGCAGTTGAAAATGCACTCAAAAAGGCCACTAAGGACATCAAGCCTTTATTGATTGCACCTGCAGTGACCGCTGCTGTTAAGCCGCCGAAGGATGAAACGGTTGATGTGTTGGTTGTAGGTTCCGGTATCTCCGGCATGGTTGCGGGTATCACGGCTGCCGAAAAGGGAAGCAATGTTTTGATCATTGAAAAGCAAGGCATGCTCGGCGCAGGCGATTCCATGAATATTTCGACCGGCATTACGGCAGGTGGTTCTCGACTGATCAAGCAACTTGGCGTTGAGAATGCGACTGCCAAGGACTACGCCGACTTTCTTGTCAAGCAAGCCGCTACGAAAAAAGTTCCGATTAATGAAAAGAATGTCAGAACCTATGCAATGCGCGGCGGCGAACTTGTTGACTGGCTGATGGATCTCGGAGTTCCTTTCGGTCGATTCCAAAAGGACAAATGGTTCCATATCACGAAAGACGGATCAGCACCGGGGCCGCACATTGTTCGAGCCCTGTCCAAGAAGATTGCAGACGACAACATCAACTACCGACTCAATAGCCAGGTTGTGGATCTGCTCATGAAGGACGGCAAGGTTGTCGGCGCAACGGTCAAGACCGGAGCCGGTAGCTACAAAGTCAATGCCAAGGCTGTCGTCATGGCAACGGGTGGCTTTTCAGCAAGCCATGAGTTGGTTAAGAAGTGGGCTCCTGAATGGGTTGGTCGTCCGACAACGGGCGCTGTTTCGCTGACCGGCGACGGCATACTGATGGCTCAAAAGGTTGGTGCTCAAACGGTTGCCATGCAGGAAATCAAGGCCAATTATCTGTGCCATCCGCTGACTGCTCGAGACGGCGTGTCGCTCACGGCTATTACGCCTTACAACATCTTGATCAATCACGAAGGCAAGCGCTTTGTTGATGAAGGTCACGCTTCCATTAACTTCAAGAGCCGTGCCATGATGAAACAGACCGGGCACGAGGCTTATGCCATTGTTGATCAGACGGCGATGGATAACCTCAAATTAATGCGTAACTATGCAGCGGCCGGCTATTTTGTCAAAGCCAACACGGTCGAAGAGTTGGCTTCTAAGCTCAAGGTCGATCAGAAAGCCTTCATCAAGACGATGAAGGACTATATGGCTGCTTGCCAAGCAGGTAAAGACCCGGAATTCAATCGTCGCATCCAGTATCCGATTGCAAAGGCTCCGTTCTACGCAGCTCTTGTGACGCCGTCCATGCAGTCTACTTACGGCGGCATCAAGACGGACGAAAAGGCTCAGGCTTTGAATGCCGACAATAAGCCTATTGCCGGCCTTTATGCGGCAGGCGCTACGTCCGGCCACGAAGCGTATGCCAACGAAGTTGGATTTGCCGCCATCATCGGTCTTGTGTACGGCAAGATTGCGGGTGAAAACGCCGCTGCTTATGCAAAGGCGCAAAAGTAAAACCTACGTCTGATTTGGATTTAAGAAAAACCGTACGCTTCCCGAAACCCAAACTCTCCGGTTGCCTTGATTATCTAAAGGGCCGAGAGTTTGGGTTGACAAGTTATAAAGAGTAAAAACACGAGAGCCCCGACATTCATTGAATTGCCGAGGCTCTTTTGTATAGAGTAGACATCATTTCTTCAGATGGACTAGTGTTATCAATATCGTGAAGTTTTGCCATGACAGAGGTAAATAAAATACGACATTGTCGTAATTTGTCGTAGAAAATCGTTATGAAAGCAACTGTTACATTGAACACCAAACTGACGGCGGACGAAAAGAAGAAATTTGTTGAAACAGCTGAAGCTCTCGGCCTTTCTTCGTCTAGCGCATTGAAGGTTCTTATTCGAAAATTCAATGAAGTCGGAGGCTTCCCGTTTGATGTAAGGCTCTCACCGACAATTGATTTAGGCCACCCGAACCTGTTTCGTCCGAAAATAGAAGGCGATGCGGTTGTTTTGCCGGCATCATGGCGAGATGATGAGGACGACAACTGATCAGTTTGCCGAGTCGCAACAGTTTGAAGTGTGGTGCCCGGCTTTTCGCTGTGAGGATCAATCGGAAAAATCAAAAGAGCGTCCGATGGTCATTGGAACTATCGCACCGCGAGACCAAAGTCCCTACTGGGTGGCAAGCTGAAATAGCTGGTGTGCTCTTGAATCAGTTTTTTGAGTGAGGAATTGCACCTGTTTCCGCAAACAATGTTTGGATGGATAATCGGTGTTGAACGTTAGTCAGAACACATCTCTCGGTTTTGTCCGCATGCGCGCCACGTCATCAAACATTGTCGCCTGGAAGGTTTTCCATACCATCACGAAGACCGGCAGCTTGTCGCGCGCGGCAATCGAGCTGGATCTGTCGGTGAGTAAACTCAGTCGGCTGCTGGCTCAACTTGAAGACGATCTGGGAGAGACGCTCATTGATCGTAGCCGGCATCCACTTCGACCGACCGCTTTCGGCCAAAAGGTTCTTGCAAAGCTCAAGACAGTTTTGCCTCTGTGGTGTGAGTTCGAGGACTTTCTCAACGCCGAAAAAGGCTTGCATCACGTGGTGCGCCTCTCAACGCCCGTGGGAATCGGACGCTTCTACCTCAACAAGCAGCTTGCCGAATATCACAAGATCGCTCCGCATATCGTGATCGAAGCTTCAATCGAACAAGGAGTGGAAGCGCTTTTGAGTCACGAAGTGGATGTCGTTTTTCTTCCTTATCGACCAAACAATCCTTCGCTCAAAATTTATCCGGCCATGCACGCCTTCACCATGCCGGTGGCTTCTCCCGAGTATCTGCGGCGTTTTGGAACTCCTGCTTCGCCCGAGGACCTTGTTCGGCATACGCTGGTACTCAAGGCCGGTGAAAACTTTCCGCAGGCCACACACCTTGTTTTGCGGGATCGCAAATATTCTGTGCAATGGAAGCACGTGATCTTTCACCACGACATGCTCAACATCAAGGATGCCGTTGTCAACGGCTACGGCATCGCGCTTGACGTGCCGCTCGGCATGATCCTTGATGAACTTCGACAGAAAACGCTGGTGCCCGTTCTCAACGGCTGGCACCGTGACTACTGGGACTACAGCATCGCCACACGCAAGGAAGACGACCAGCAAACGGCAGTCGGTCGATTTGCAGCTTGGTATGCCAAGCGTGCCACACAGGAAATTGACAGCCGAAGAGAAGAGGGTTTTCGCATCCTTGGTGTAAATCCTGATTCGCTTTGACGGCGTTTTGCAGAATTTGCAAAACCTTTGACCGATTCCGACGGGCTGCCTCGAAAGCCGTTTCCTACAATCAAAAAATCTGTTGCGTTAATCAGCTCTGATAAGAAGGAGAGAAACCATGCTGATGAACAAACTAAGCCGCAGAGGTTTTGTACAGGTTTTGACGGCAACGGCGGCAGTATCTGCGTTGCCGAGCTGGGTGGTGGCTTCCACCAAGGTTCCTGCCAAATGGGACGAAGCTGTCGATGTCGTGATCATCGGTTCGGGCTTTGCCGGTCTGGCGGCTGCTTATGAGGCCAAGAAGGCGGGAGCCACGGTTGCGCTCTTGGAAAAGATGCGCGTGGCGGGCGGTAACTCGGCAATCAACGGCGGCATTCTGGCCGTTCCCGGTTCTCCTTTGCAAAAGAAGCTCGGCATTAAGGATTCGCCTGAACTCATGGCCAAGGACATGATCAAGGCGGGCGACGCCATGAACCATCCCGATAAGGTCAAGGCCTTGTGCGAAGCGGCCGTTGAGACGTATCGCTGGACGGTTGACGAACTCGGCGTGAAGTATCAGGACAAGAACATCAAGCAGGAAGGCGGCCATACCGTTCCCCGAAGCCTCTTTACCATCAACGGTTCCGGCTCCGAAATCGTCAACAAGGAACTTGCCGCGCTTGAAAAGCTCGGTGTCAAGCCCCGTCTGCGCACGCTCATGGAAAAGATCATCGTCAACGACGAAGGCCGCGTGGTGGGCGTCAAGATCCGTGAAGGCTACCGCTTCCCCAACAAGGATTCCGGCAAGGTGAAGTATCTGGCCGCCAAGCGTGCTGTTGTGCTTTGCTACGGCGGCTTCTCCGCGGACGCTCAGTTCCGTCAAATTTACGACCCGAAGCTGACGAACAAGTTTGATACGACCAATCAACCCGGTGCCACATCCGAAGGTTGGCGTGCGGCCATGGCCATCGGCGCTCATGTCATTCAGGCCGATCAGATTCAGATCTTGCCGCAGACCTCTCCCGACGAAAAGGGTTTTGGCATCGGTTTTGCCTGGTCGGGCCATGTCTCAATGTTCGGTGTCTGGGTCGATGCGACGACCGGCAAGCGCTTTGTGAACGAACTGGCCAACCGCAAGGTGCGTTCGCTTGCCATTCTCGAGCGCCTCAACCAAGGACACGACTGCTTGGCTATCGGTGACGCCGGTACCGCAGCATCCTTCGAGAAAATTCGTCCGGGCATGCTCAAGCGTCAGCTTGAACGCGGCGTGGTGTTCGAATTTAAGACGCTCGAAGACTTGGCCAAGAAGTTCAACATCCCCGTTGAAGCGCTCAAGCAGACCATTGCTGAAGCGAACAAAGCGGTTGACACCAGGAAGGATCCGATTGGGCGTCCCGTCAACGCCAAGGCAAAGAAGCTCGAAAACGGTCCCTGGTATGTTGCACGCATGTCGCCCAAGATTCACCACTGCATGGGCGGCCTCTACACCAACGAAAAGGCGCAGGTCTACCATGTTCAGGGTCATTTGATCCCGGGTCTGTACGCTGCCGGCGAAGCCACGGGCGGTGTGCACGGGGCTGTGCGTTTGGGTTCCTGCGGTACGGCCGACGCGCTTATCAACGGTCGAATTGCAGGCAAGCAGGCTGCTGTGCAGAAGCCGTGGATGTAATTGTCTGATTTCCGCCCGTATCAGGCGGCATCGCTGAAAGAATCACAAAGGGAGGGACAGGCTTTTGTCTGTCCCTTTGTGTGTGAAGCGGAGCTATAGCTGCTCAATAAATCGTCAGTCCATTGAAGAATTTTGTTATAAAAATCTTCAATGAAGTGGCTAATTTTGATTTTGTCTTCGGCAATGAATAGACAGATTTGTGAAAATCCGACTTCAGTTGCAAAGCTCGGCGTATATGGCCGGTAGCTCTTTTTTCAAGGTATCAATCAATTCTTTGATGACACGATCTCGTCCGGCGAAGTTTCTCCAAGCAATCCCGAAGTTTTGTGACGGAAACTCAATGGGCGCATCCAGACAACGCAACGATGTCATTTTGGCAATCGCTTTTGCCGCATGTTTCGGAATGGTCGAGATGCAATCAGTTCCTTTGACGAGGTAGGGAATTGCAGCGAAGTGAGTGGTTGAAGTACGTACTTTACGTGTTAAACCGATGCTTGCCAGAACATCATCAACAATGCCGAAAAGTCCGCTGGCTGAGAGCATGACGTGTTCGTGAGCAAGATAAAAGGGCAACGAAATGGCGTCAATGTCGAGAACGTCCGGATCAATCAGACAGGCGTAGTTGCAGGATCCCAGAGCAAGAGAGGAGATACCCTCTTCGGTATAGCCGCCGGCAGTCAGAGCGAGATCAAAAGACCGGGTTAGAAGAGCTTCCGAAACCAAATGGGAGTTCGTCTGTTTGAAATGGATGCGCCCGCATCCGGTAATGTTCTTCGCGAATTTTGAAATGTGCGAGCTGAAAGCCAATTCAAAATCATCGGATAGCCCAATAATGATTGTGCGTCCGATGTAGTCATTGTCCTGAAGGCGCAATGAAGACTGCACGCAGGAAAGAGAGTCTCTCACAAACGGATAGATGCGGTCAGCAAAACTCGTGGGGAGCAGCCCTCGGCCTGTTCTCTTGAACAGGGGATCCCTATAAATCCGTCTCAATTCTGCGATTTTGTTAGACACTGAAGCCTGGGTTAATCTCAGGCGCTCGGCGGCCTTTGTGGCACTTCTTTCGTCGTAGACAGTCAGAAAGACATTCAGAAGATTCAAATCGATATCCCTGATATCAGGTTGGCAAATATCAGATGTGTTCATTTCTTGGTCTGTGTCAGCTTTAATTTCCTGATAATAAAAGAAGAAAAGACCGAATGAGCCTTGCTGGCATCGGATCAAATCTTCTGGAAAGTCTAGCAAGACTCTTTCGTTCTTCGAAATATCACCTCTGGGAGGACGTTATGAAGAAGCTTCTTGCCTGCGTTGCTGCTGCCGTTGCGATGACTTTTACGATCTCTGCGAGTTCGATGGCAGCTCCGATTGAAATCAAGCTCGGTCATGTTTGTCCTGCAACTGGCGATCGACTGGAAGATTCCGCACAAATTTTCAAAAAGTTTGTGGAAGAAAAATCCAATGGAGAACTAATCGTCAAAACTTTCCCGGCTTCTCAGTTAGGCGGCGAGCGTGAAATGCTCGAAAGTATCCAGATGGGAACTTTGGAAACAGGCACCATCACAAATGCTCCGTTCTCTAATTTTTTGAAGGAAACTCTGATTTTTGACATTCCCTTCACATTCACAAAGGCTGAGCAAGCACACAAAGTTTTGGATGGCCCGTTTGGCGACAAACTGCGTGATTTGCTGTTGAAGAGAACCGGGATTCGCTGTTTTGTCTACGGTGAAAATGGTTTGCGGCATTTCACGACAACCAAGAAAGAAATTCATACGCCCAAGGATGCTGCGGGTCTGAAGTTGCGTGTGATGGAAAATCCCGCACACATGGAAATGATCCGAGGCATGGGAGCCATTCCGACTGCAATGGCTTTTGCTGAGCTCTATACAGGTCTTGCTCAGGGTGTGTGCGATGGTCAGGAAAACCCGATTTCGCTGATTCAGTCAATGCGCTTTTATGAAGTGCAGAAGTATCTGATCATGACAGGCCACCTGTACGCCCCGTACCTTTTTGTCATCAACGAAGATTTCTACCAGTCTCTGAAGCCCGAACATCAGGCCATTCTTCAGGAAGGCGCCAAGCTTTGGAGATCTGAAGAACGAGCCCGCAACGCCAAGCAAAGCGATGAAGGCATTGAGTTTATGAAGTCCAAGGGCGTACAGGTCATCGAACTGACTGAAGATGAAAAACGTCAGTTCCAGGAAGCGACAAAGAGCACGGAGGCTCTTATTCGTAAGGAACTCGGCGACGCATTGGTCGATGAATTTATGGCAGCTGTCGACGAAGCCAAAAAAACAATCAAGTAGTTTGTTTTTCTGTCTCAGCAACCCCACAGCCGGAGTCAATACCGACTCCGGCTTCGGAGAGGAGGGGTGATATGAACAAATTTCTATTCACTGTCCGTTCAACGCTGATACGCATCGAAGAGTTTTTTGCTTCAGTTTTGATGATTGCCATGACGACAGTGATCAGTTACGGCATTTTCGAGCGCTATGTTATTCAGCATGGTGCAGGCTGGACGGACGAGCTGTCGCGCTATATCAGCATTGCTGCAATTTTTTTCGGTGCGAGCCTGGGCATTGTCAAAGGGGCTCATGTCGGCGTTGAAGTTTTTGTGAAATTGCTTCCCCAGAGTCTTCAGGCTGTATGTGCTCGACTTGCAAGCCTGATATGCACGGCTTTTATGGGGGTTATGGCTTATTACGGTTTCATTTATTTTCTGCGTTTATTCAAAACGGGGCAAGTGACGCCTGCTTTGCAATTTCCTCTTTGTTATGCCTTTTTGGCAGTGCCGGTCGGTTGTTCACTGATGTGTGCACACTTTCTGATACAGCTGTTATTGACAGAAGAGACGGAGGGCCAAAATGGGTGAGGTTTTATTAATCGCTTTGGCTGTTCTCATTGTCTTGAATGTGCCGATCGCTTTTAGTATCGGTGCAGCGGCGGCTCTGGCTATTTGGTTCAACGGTCGCATTCCGTTGTTCGTGGTCACCCAGAAGATGTTTACCGGCATGGACTCCTTTGCCTTGTTGGCGATCCCGCTTTTCATGATTGCCGGCGTTTTGATGGAGCGCGGTGGAATCTCGCGTCGCCTGATCCTTCTGGCAAAGAACTGCGTCGGCAACATCTATGGCGGGTTGGGCATTGTCACGATTCTGGCAAGTATGTTCTTTTCGGCGATTTCTGGCTCAGCGCCTGCCACTGTGGTAGCCATCGGCAGCATCATGATTCCGGCCATGATCAGGGATGGTTATGACCCGAAATTTGCCGTGGCTCTAGCTGCTGCTGCCGGAACCACCGGCTTCGTGATACCACCTTCGATTCCGCTTGTCACATATGGAATCACGATGAATGCATCCATCGGCAAACTTTTTGCCGGAGGCATTGTCCCAGGCATTCTGATGGGCTTGTCGATGATGTTGGTTTGCTATCTCATCTGCCGCAAAAAGGGGTACAAGTCGCGCAACTTTGAAAAACTGCGTCCGTTGGCTGCCCTGAAAGAGGCGTCCTGGGGGATCATGATGCCCGTAATTATTTTGGGCGGCATCTACGGCGGTTTTTTCACTCCGACCGAAGCGGCGGCAGTGGCCTGCGTCTACAGTTTGTTTGTAGGACTTTTTATCTACAAGGAACTCACGTGGAAGGATGCCTTCAAGAGTTTCGGTGATGCGGCTGTGCCGGCTGCAATGGTGATGATGATCATAGGCTGTGCGGCATCCATGAGCTGGATCATGACAACCCAACAGATACCGGTGAAAATCACAACTTTTATGACCGGACTCACGGATTCGACTGCTGTGATGCTCCTGATCTTGAACATTATTTTGCTCATCACCGGGTGCTTGATGGAAGTAAATGCAGCGGTTATTTTGCTCGGTCCGATCATGTTGCCGATTCTTCTGCAATTCGGCATTGATCCGGTTCACTTTGGCGTAGTCATGATTGTCAACTTGGCAATCGGTCTGCTGACTCCGCCTATGGGCATCAATTTGTTCGTTGCCAACGGACTCAGAAAGGATGTTCCGTTCAAAGACGTGATTGTCAACTGCATGCCTTATTTGGCAATTCTGATGTTGGTTCTTTTGGCCATTACGTATTTCCCGTCAATCATTTTGAGTGCGGCCAACTTCCTTGGCTGATGCATCTATGTGAAAGGAGTCAATCATGACTGAAAGCGTAAAAGTCGCTGTGGTTCAAGCTGCACCGGTGCTTTTTAATAAAGATGCAACGATCGACAAAATTGCTGAACTGGTTCCTAAGGCTGCCGCAAAGGGCGCGCAGTTGGTCTTGTTTCCAGAGTCTTTCATTCCTTGTTACCCGCGTGGCATGAGCTTCGGAGCAAACGTTGGTAAACGAACCGAAGAAGGCCGAAAAGATTTCCGACGTTACTACGAAAATTCCATTGATGTGCCCGGTCCTGACTCGGATCGTTTAGGACAAATTGCAGCGGACAGCAATGTGTATTTGGTTGTCGGTGTGATGGAGCGTGAATACGGAACGCTCTATTGCTGTGTTGTTTTCTACGGGCCTGACGGAACGCTTCTCGGCAAACATCGTAAATTGATGCCGACTGGCTCGGAACGCCTTATCTGGGGACGGGGAGACGGTAGCACGATGCCGGCGATCAAGACGCCGTTCGGCACGATGGGAGCGGTCATTTGTTGGGAAAACTACATGCCGATGCTGCGTGCAGCAATGTACGGCAAGGATGTGGCTATTTATTTGGCCCCGACGGCGGATTCCCGCGACACTTGGCAGTCGACGATTCAGCATATCGCCATTGAAGGCCGTTGCTTTGTACTCGGATGCAATCAGTTTGTCACCAAGGATATGTACCCGAAGGATATCTTGGAGAGAGGGGAACTTGATGGCGAGCCCGATATCATGTGCCGCGGCGGCAGCGCGATTATTGATCCGCTCGGACGATATGTCTGTGAGCCGCTCTATAACAAAGAAGGCATGCTGATTGCCGAACTCGACATGGGTATTCGGGCGGAAGGTCAATATGACTTTGATGTCTGCGGTCACTACGCCCGCAACGATATCTTCACGCTGGTTGTGGATGAACGAGCCAAGACCGGCTTTGAGACGATCGAAGATTAACGCCAAACTCCCAGACTACGTGATCACTAACGGTTGAGACAGTCTGGGAGTTTTTTATGCCCTGCAAATTCAGCAAATCATGGTCCTCAAGTGCGTTGAGGAATACATCTTTTCAGAATCTTTGAGGGCTCCTCAATTGCGGTACCTTCTGCCGGACCCGACCAGAACGCCTTCGATTGAGAAGTCGTCGTATTCGCCCGGGTAAATGACCGGATAGTTGCCGGAGCTGTTTTGCGGATGCAGTTCCGGTTTACCGTCGACAAATTCGAGCTTTTTGAGCGTGAAGTCCCCTTGCAGGTAGGCGAGAACAATGTCGCCGCGGCGCGGTTCAACGGAGCGATCGATGATGAGAATGTCACCCTCGTAGATGCCGGCATCGATCATGGAGTCACCGCGTGCTTCAATAATGAAAGTCGCATCGCGGTTTTTCACGAAGTAGTCGTTGAGCGACAGGTCGTTTTCGGCATAGTCCGCAGCAGGGGAGGGAAAGCCGCACTGAACCGTCAGGTCGATGAACTTGATGCCTTCGGAGTCTTCACCGGGACGAGCGGGAGCCAGTTTCTTGAGCGCCATTGCCCGCTGCGTTGCCGCTTCAAGCAGGGGTCTCATAAAGTTTGCGCCGCCCAGTGACTTGCAGGTGTCGGCAAGCTTCTTGGTCACGCGAACCTGAAGATTGACATCAAGCAACTCATTGGTCAGACGAGGTCTTCCAACCGGTTTGTGTTCTTGGGACGAAGGCTGTTTTTTGCTTTTTTCCATGGGATTCTCGCACTTGCGATTTGTATACGAATAACGTATCCTACCTCAAAACAAGATTCGTATGCAAATGTCTACGCCTATTTTTCTCCATCTGGACGGCAATTCGTTTTACTGCAGCTGCGAGCGGCTTTTCCGTCCCGAGCTGCGTGGCAAACCTGTTGTTGTGCTTTCCAACAATGACGGTTGCATCGTGGCGCTCACCAAGGAAGCCAAAGCTGTGGGACTCAAGCGCGGCATGCCGCTTTTTAAGGTCAAGGACATCGTTGAAGCCAACAAGGTGGCCGTTTTGTCCTCCAACTACGAGCTCTACAACTCAATCTCTGGGCGGATGCAACGAACCGTTGCCGGCATGATTCCGCGTATGGAGTCGTATTCCATCGACGAAGTGTTTGGGGATTTAACCGGGGTGGAAGACGAGGATCCGGCACGTTTGACCGCTCTGGCGCAATCCATACGTCAGCGCGTCTACAAGTGGGTCGGCATTCCGACGTGCGCAGGGATTGCTCCCACCAAGACGCTTGCCAAACTGTGCGACCACTTTGCCAAGACCTATCCGGTTTTTAACGGCGTTGTCAATTGGCTGGAGCTGACGCCGGAGCGTCAGCGCAAAACCATGGCGATTACGCCGATCAAGGAAATCTGGGGAATCGGCTCCAGAAACCGCGAGAGATTGGAAGCCATGGGCGTGAAGACGGTGCTTGATTTTGCCCGGATGGACGCTTCACTCATTCGCAGGCGCTTCACGGTCGTACTTGAGCGAACTCACAGAGAGATTCTTGGCGTCTCGTGCATTCCTTTGGAAGATCATCCGCAGCCGCGGCAACAGATTGTTCGGACACGCAGCTTTGCCGTGACATGCAGCGACATGGACGCCATTCTTGCGGCCGTATCGGTTCACATGGCCGAAGCCGTCAATGTGTTGCGTAAGCAGGGCTGCGCCGCCAAAACGGTAGGAGTGATGTTTCATACGGATCCGTTTAAAGCCAACGGCCGTTATCACGCAGTCGTCGAATACAGACCGTTGCCACACGCGTGCGCGGATGTGATCACGCTTACCCGGGCTGCGCACGATCTGGTGCGAGCCTTTTTCAAGGAAGGATACGGGTACAAGAAAGCGGGTGTCATGCTTGCCGACCTGGTGCCGGCTGAACACTCTTTGGTGCCGACGACGCTTTTCGACACGGATGAGATCGAGGTTCTGAAACGCCGAGAGCGGATTCAGGCTTCGATTGAGGCCCTGAACGAGAAGTTCGGCGGCAAGGTGGTAACGCTCGCAAGTGCCAAGTGTTCTGCGGAGTGGGCGATGCGGCGAGAGTATTTATCACCCTGTCCGACGACGAAGTGGAATGATTTGCTCAAGGCCAACTGAATTGCGGCAGATCTGAGCGTGTCGGGAAGAGACGGTCTGCCGCTCAATGACCAGGACCACTCACCGCCTCACTGCGTGACATTGCTCGGAAAGCCCGCTTTTTGCTTTTCCAAAGCCAGAAGCATCAGGCGCTTTGCTTCGTAATGCTTTTATGCGAACTGCTTGTCCATGGCAATTCGTTGCATCCTTTCTTCTCCAGAGTTTTTGCTTGTCTCAGTGCAGGGTATTTGGAGCAAAATGCATCAAATTCCGAGAAATAGCATGCGTGCATGCATCAAATTCCCAGAATTTTGATGCATATATGCAGGTCTCTGTCCTTGCCTGAAATTGGTTGACAGTTTTCTGCGGTGTGACTGAATAAGTAGACAGTTCTTTGGTTTTTGCCTAAAACTGTCGACAGCTTTTTTACAAAGACCTGATTTGGTTGACACCAAACGCTCTCGTCGGAGAATCTTCTTCGATTTTATCCTTGCATCCTCCTTACCGTGACGATGTAACGAGTCGAGGTCAACTTCGACTCAGGGGGTGATCGTGTCAAGCCCAAAGCCTCGCTTAATGGAGGGGCCCCGCGCAGCGGGGCGTAGGCCGTTCATCGAGGCGCAGTGGCTTGCAGCGCAGATGGATTAGGCAATGAGGTCAGAGCGTTTGGCACTCTGTCCGACGACGAAGAGGAATGATTTACTCAAGGCCGATTGAATTGCGGCAGATCTGAGCGTGTCGGGGAGCGATAGGAAAAGTGTGAAGATTATGATCTGGCAGATTGAGATCTGGCGGAACATAATCTTTAATAGTTAAATCAGGAAAATAAAATAGTTGGCGCAGGAGCAGAAGATGGGCGACACAGATTTCTTTGGCCGCGTCGGTGAACTTGAATCATTGCAGGATGCGTATGACAGCAGAATAGCCGAAATGGCAATTATTTACGGCCATCGGCGTATTGGAAAAACGGCACTTATTCAAAAATTCTGTGAAGGAAAACCCACCTTTTTCTACACAGCGAAAGCATGGAAAGATCCGTACCAATTGGATCGTTTTTCTCAGGCAGTGGGAACATTTTGTGGGAATCCGCAACTGCGCTATCTCGAGTGGACTTCGGCGCTCAGGGCCCTTGCGACTCAGCCGTCACCGGCTCGCAAGGTGATTGTCATTGATGAATTTCAGTACATTGCCAAGGAGCGTCCGAGCATACTCTCCGAGCTTCAGGTGCTTTGGGACGAGGAGCTGTCCCGAGAAAACAATCTGCTGGTGCTTTGCGGCAGCGCCGTGTCTTTTATCGCCAAAGAAGTTTTGGGAGAAAAGAATCCTCTTTACGGGCGAGCGAGAACCATCATGAAAGTTCGTCCGCTTCCTTTTCAGACGGTCGCCGAATTTGTGCCTTCTTACTCTGCGGATGACGTTTTTCGCGGATACGCCGTGTTGGGCGGAATCCCTTATTTCTGGCAGGGCGTGAATCCACAACGTTCAATGACGGAAAATCTCGCCGCCAATATTCTGAGATCTAACGGTTTTCTCAATGACGAGGCTCAATCGGTATTGAGGCAGGAATTTCGAGATCCTGCCACCTACAACGCCATTCTTCAAACGATTGCCTTCGGTTCAACGTCAAGAAACGAAATTGCGCAGAAGAGCTTGGTGGATACGCGAACGCTTTCCAAATATTTGTCCGTACTGGAAGACATGGATTTGGTCGTGAAGGAATTACCCGTCTTTGCCGGTTCGGGGGAGTTGGGAAATGCGTCTCGAGGACGCTATCGCATTGTCGACCCGTACGTGAAATTCTGGTTCCGGTTTGTAGCCAACAATCCGACTCTGATCATGACGCGGCAGGAGGCCCTTTCAGAATGGAAAGCGACCGTAGAGCCTTGTTTTGCGGATTTCGCAGCGGAATCTTTTGAGCAGGTCTGTCGTCAATATCTGATACGACTCCGTTTTTCCGGGAAGCTGCCGTTTTCTGTGACGACTCTGGGGCGATGGTGGAGAAACGGCACGGAGATTGATTTGGTTGGAGCCGATCACGAAAGACGGCATTGTCTTGTGGCTGAATGCAAGTATCGCAATCAGAAAGTCGGAATAAAAGTGTTGCGTTCCCTCCAGGCCAAATGCGAACAACTGCCGGTTGCGGAGGACGCCGTTTTTCACTATTGGATTTTTTCTCGCATGGGATTTGACGACGTGTTGCTTGATATGGCTACACGGGACCCTTATTTGCATCTTGTCGGGATGGATCAGTTGCTGGATCAAAGGCAATGAGTCGGTAGCAAAGCAGTAAGAGCAATTGATTCCTGATGACAGTTTGGGGCAGGCCATGAAGCCTGCCCCAAACCTAAAAGAGCAGTGAAGTAGGGGCGAACCGTTACTTATTCAAACCCAAAGCAGTCTTAGCTGCAATACGTCCGAACGTCAACACATCGGCAGTAGCATTGCCGCCCAAGCGGTTGCTGCCGTGAACGCCGCCAGTCACTTCACCGGCTGCATACAAGCCTTTGATCACGTTGCCCTTCTTATCGAGCACCTGTGCCTTCGGATTGATATACAAACCGCCCATTGTATGGTGGATAGACGGTGCGCGAGGTGTTGCATAGAACGGAGCCTTTTCGATCTTGCGGTCGAAGAGCTTGCGGCCGAACTTCGGATCGTTCTTCGCTTCAACCATCTTGTTGAACTCTTCAACGGTAGCCTTCAGATTTTCCGGCGGCATGCCAAGCTGCTTGGCCAGACCTTCCAGCGTGTCGTCCTTGTAGATGCGACCGAGCTTAACAAGCGTTTCGACGTTTTCTGCAAACGAGTTGTATTCCTGGACAATGCTCGAGTCATTGATGTCGTAGCACATGGCACCGGGCTGTTTCTTAATGGCAGCCACAAACTCGTCACGGCGAGCGTCTTCCTTCACGAAGCGCAAGCCATTCTTATTCACGTCAATCACGTCGTCAAGGCCGGACATCTTGCGGGCACGTCCCTGCAAGGCACCGGAACCAGGCGTTGCCAGCGGGTAAACCTGAACGTAATTCATGCCGGTGAGATCGGCACCGATTTTCGTGGCCATGACAATGCCGTCGCCGGTAGCACCCGGCTGGTTTGTCGAAACCATGTCAGGCGTCAAGACGGGCGAAGATTTTTGGCGCATTTCCTTGTTCTGGCTGTAACCGCCGGTGGCGAGAATCACGCCGTATTTGCTCTTGAACTCGTAGGAATTACCCACCTTGTCGCTGGCTTTGACGCCCACGACTTCGCCGTTGCGGTAAATGAGTTCCTGGGCACGCATACCGGTGATGATCTTGACGCCTTCCTTATTGGCGGCCTTGAGCAACGGTTCAATGAGTCCGGTCCCGGCGGGCGCGTCAACTTGGTGTGTACGCTGCCAAAGAGCACCGGCACCTTGACTGACTCGATCCATCACAGGCGTACCGTGCTTTTGCATCCAGTGAAGTGTTTCAAGCACATTTTCGGCATAGGTACGAATCAGGGGAATATGTCCCACCTTGTCGCCACCGTTGTAGGTCTGCAAGGCATGCCATTCGGGGCAGTCAAAAAGCGTCTTGCTGCCGCTCTTCAAATACGCTTCGTACTTGGCCTTAACGTCGGCCATCAGTTTGGCGTGATCCGCGTTGGCCGGTTTTTCGTTGATGGCCTTAACGACGGCATCCTTGAGGGTGTCGGTCATCGGAAGCAGTTTTTGACGTTCCGGATCAGCGGCATTGAAAGCGCTGGCGCAGCGAAGCGTATTGCCGCCGATCACAGGCATCTTTTCCAGCACAACGATGTTGTATTTGCCTGCTTCGGCCGCAGTCACCGCAGCTGACAGACCTGCACCACCGGAACCGACGATGACAAGGTCATAACTTTCGGTCTTCGTACCGTTGAACTTCTTGATCTTGACGGGGACGGGGGCCTGCAGCGCAGCCAGATTGACGCCGGTTTTTTCCAATGCGGCAATAACAGCCTGTTTGAATGCGCCGCTCGTGACCGTCGCGCCGGAAACAGCATCCACATTGACGGTCTGATAATCAAGGATGTCTTTGGTCATTGTGCGAATGGCCATGCCACCCATCAGATCGGTTTCTGTGTGGCCGGGAACCTTAATGTCGGTGATTTTGTCTTTGCTAACCGTGACTTCGACATTGAGGTAACCGTTGTTGCCGTAGACCTGAGCTTTGTATGTACCCGGTTTAAATTGTGCTTTACCGACCTTCTTACCCTGGGAGGCATCCAGGGCCTGGTTGACAGCCATCAAAATGCCCTTGGAAGAGACACTGGCACCGGTGACGGCGTCCACCTTGGTTGAGTTGGCCTTTACGATCTTTGCCGGCAAAGTTTCAATTGCTTTGGTACCCACCCCGGGCGTTTCGTTGTGTTTCACAACTTCGACTGCCGTAATCTTGCCGCTGTCGATTACGACCTTAACAGTCATCGGGCCGTTGTGGCCCGGAACCGTCTGAGTGTAGGTCGCTGCAGACGCGCTGATGGCACAAAAAGCCATTGTTACGGGAAGAACTATCTTTTTCAATGTAAAGCTCATCTTTACCTCTCCTCAGTGACGAACTTGATTGGGCTTATTAAGCCTTCTGCGTAATATGCTACTCCCGCAGACATGCAGTGGCTATAGAGGATTAACTCCCTGGTTTACGTGAATGAGGAAGAAAAAGGAAACGAGGCACCAAAGTGGGTTTAGAACTTTGAGCCGTTTTTTGAATCCTTGTTGAGTTTGCGGCTAATTTAGAAACTTACTTAGCCGCGAGCGGAGTTCAGCTTCAATTGAAGTGCTAAACGAGAAATTCAAAGGAAAGGTGGTGACGCTGGCAAGCGCCAAGAGTTCTGAGGCGTGGGCGATGCGGCGCGATTATCTTTCACCGTGTCCAACAACGAAGTGGTATGACCTATCAAGGTTAATTGATCTCAAAAAGAAACCGCTTGCGCTCGATGTGGATGGCAGAACGCTTGCGGTTTCGTTTGTCGTTGATCAGCTTGTGTTGTTTAACGCTTTTTAGCTGATGGCACTAGAACCGAGTGAACTTTGGCGGAGGGGACTTCGGTCACGGGAACCTGTTGCACAGGTTGATTGGCTGCAGCAGCCGTAGGTGATTCACAAACAAAGTCAATGGTGGCCGTAGCGCTCTTGTCCGCATTGCCGTCATTGAAGCGAGACTTGAGCAAACGGAATTTGAGATCCTTGTCCGCACAGAATTCCTGAGCCTGTTTGATCAGCTCAACGCGAACAATGCCGCCGTTGTCGGTGGAGTCGCTCGAGGCGCTGACCGTGTAGGTGTTGTTTCCAATCTCGACGAACTCCGAGCGTTCGGGAGAGCTGGCGCAGCCGGCAAGAAGCAACGCAGATGAAAATGCGAGAGCCAAATTCAGACGACGGTTGAGCATGAGCGACCTCTCGAAAAAAGTACTACCTGCTTTGATTTTAACGAGACGCGACCGTTACAAAGCCCTTGAAAATTGCAACAAACGTATAGTTTCCGAGAAAGGCAAAGGGTAAGGCCAGTTGTAATTTTTTTGTAATGACTTCCTTTCGGCTGCGTAACGAATTTGTTAGTTCTGCTTCCTAGACTTGATTTGTAGAGGTCTTTTTTCATCAAGACCTGCAACAACAATACAGGAGAGAACAAGATGACCCAGAGCACACTGCAGAGCTCTCGCAGGGCGTTTCTGAAAACCGGAGCTGCGGGCGTCATGACGCTCGGCGTCGGTGGTATGGCGCAAGCTGCCACAACAGCCAAAGCATTACCGAAGTGGAATAAGGAATTTGACGTTATCGTGGTCGGCAGCGGTTTGGCCGGCTATTGCGCAGGCATCACCGCGGCCGAACTGGGACGCAAGACCGTCATTCTGGAAAAAATGGCTGTTCCCGGCGGTTCATCTGTGATCAGCGGCGGTACGTTTGCGGCTTGCAATACCAAACGTCAACAGAAAGAAGGCGTCAAAGACAGTGTTGAACTGTATGTGAAAGACGTCCTTAAAGCGGGCGGTCGCCTCAATGTGCCTGAACTGGTGCAGACCATGTGCGAACAATCCAACGAGGCTTTCGAATTTCTTGTAGAACGTGGGGCGCAGTACAACGAAGAATTGCGCAAGGTGGCAGGCCACACTGTGAAGCGTTGCTTCCAGCCGCTTTACAACAACGGTTTGAGCGTGATCCAGCCGTTGCATCGTCATTATCTGAAGCTCAAGAACACGAGTCTTCAGCTTCGCACCAAGGTTGACGAAATCATTCGCGATCAGAAGGGACGAGCAGTAGGCGTTAAGGTCCGTGAAGCCTACATTTTTGATCCGGAAAGCAAGGCGGATGACCGTCTGAACAAAACCGGCGTCGTGAAGTTCTATAAAGCTAAGCGCGGTCTGGTGTTTGCCACCGGCGGCTTTTCTCGCGACTTTGAATTCCGTCAGCGCGAATTCCCGCAGTACAACAAAGTGCCGTCTACGGTGAGCTGCGGTGCCACGGCCGGTGCGTTAAAGCTCATGATGAAGGCAGGGGCTCGCTCGATTCACCTGGCACACGTTCGCTTTGCCATTTCAATCGGCTTTGAAGACATTGAAAAGGGCATTTTGGTTGATCAGCGTACCGGCAAGCGCTTTATCAACGAAGGCGCACCGCGCATGGGCTTATCGTACAAGATCATCGATACCGTGAACGCAGGCAGTGATTGGCCGGCATTGATTTACGACGAAGCGGGCCTGGCAACGCTCTATGACCGCGAAAAGCTCAACATCATTCTCAACAACGGCGAAATGCCGAAGTTTGACACCTTGGAAGCGCTTGCCAAGCACTTCAAGATTCCTGCGAAGGAAATGATCGAAACGATCAATCGTTACAACGGTTTCCTGAAGAACAACAAGGACGAGGATTTTGGCAAAGACTTTAAGAAGACGCACGCCGTGCCGATTCTTAAAGGTCCGTTCTACGCTTGCCCGGTTTACCCGAAATTCAACTACTCGCAGGGCGGCATTGCCATTGACGCACGCACCCGTGCGATCAGCGCTGAAGACGATCAGATCATTCCGGGGCTCTTTGTCTGTGGCGAAGCCTCCGGCGGTGTGCATGGTGCCGTTCGTGTGACCGGCTGTTCAATGTCCGACTGCGCAGTGTTCGGCCGCATTGCCGGCCGAGAAGCCGCTCAGATGCCTGCCGTTTGACTTGAGGGAGTACCGAAATGAAAAAGACAACGTTGATTGCCATGACTCTGGCTGCTTCCCTCGTGTTGGTGACGGGAAGCGTGAACGCAGCTCAAACTATGAAGCCTTTCCACAAAGGGGTTTCGTGCGAAGCCTGCCATGGAGAGAAGGCGCCGACGGCTCCGACGAAGACCGATTGCTCGTCGTGCCACGGCACACCTGAAGACGTGGCCAAACTAACTGCCGGTAAGTACAAGAAGTACTTCAACCCGCACGATTCGCTGCACTATGCAACGTACTCGGACTGCGTGGCTTGCCATCGCGAACATCAACCTTCGCGTTTGGATTGCAACAACAGCAACTGCCACCGCGAGTTCAAGTACAAAGTGCCGTAATGCACTGATCTGACATCTCACTCTCAAAACCGCGGCAACGGGAATTTATTTTCGTTGTCGCGTATTTATTGCGGTAGCGTTTCCATTCGATAACCGATGCCGGAATGGCTGACAATGCCGCAATCGTCCTGCATACCTGCCGCCCGAAGTTTTTGGCGCAATCGAGCCAGCGTAACCCGCAGATATTGAACATCCTGCTGTTGGCCGTTACCCCAGACATGCGCGATGATCTGTTCGTGAATCAGCACGGAGTTAACGTGTCGCATAAAGTACTCCAGCATGCTGAATTCAACGGCTGAAAGCTTGATTTCTTTGTCTTCAAACCAGACTTGACGCGATGCTGTATTGAGTTTCAAGGAGCCGTTGACGATTTCCTGATCGGGCACTTTTTGCGTGGTGGAGAGGCGTCTTAAAACGGCACGTACGCGGCCGAAGAGTTCCTCCAGCGCAAAGGGTTTGGGCAGATAGTCGTCAGCTCCCAAATCGAACGCGCGGATCTTATCTTCAACCTGGTCTTTGGCCGTGAGCAAAATGACGGCACAGTTGCTTTTTCGACGGATGCGGGTCAAAACGTCATAGCCGTCGAGTCCGGGCATCATGATGTCCAGGAGCACCAGGTTCGGCTGATGATCGTCAAACATCTGAAGAGCGCTTGGACCGTCAACGGCACAGATCACTTCGTAGCCGAGACTTGCAAGATTGATCGACAGCAACCGACGGATTTTCGGTTCATCATCCGCAACGAGAATAAGCGGTTGGGACATGGTCAGTTTTGCTCCTCAATGCTCACTGTGAATGTGCTGCCGTGCTTTGGCTTGCTTTCGACGGTAATGTCTCCGCCGTGAGCTCGAGCCAAGCCTCGGGAAATCGTCAAACCCAGGCCGGTTCCGCCGGCTCTGCGGGTCATCGACATGTCGATCTGATGGAATTTTTCAAAGATTTTTTCCTGAGATTCCGGTGCAATGCCGATGCCGTTGTCTTTGACGGCAAATCGTACCTGAGTTCCGCAGCGAGTGACATGCACGCGGATGCTTGGAGTGGTGTCGCAGTAGCGAACGGCATTGGCAAACAGATTGATGAGAATTTGCCGCAGGCGATCCGGATCGGCAAAGACTTCAGCCGCATCCTTTTCAATGTGAGATTCAAAATCAGCCGACTGTGCCGCTGCTCTTCTTGCTTCTTCAATTACGGTACTGGTTTTGATCAGACGACGGCGTAAAACGATGGCGCCGGCTTCGATGCGAGATAAGTCCAGCCAGTCGCGCACAAGCGTTTGCAAACGATCGATGTCTTCAACCAGCCCGTCGATCAGTTCGGACTGCATTTCCTTTGTCCAAGCGACGTCTTTTCGGGCTAGCGTTTCAGCCTGCATGCGAAGCGAAGCAAGAGGCGTTTTGAATTCGTGAGCGGCGACGGAAATCAGAGAATTCTTCATCACGTCGAGCTTGTGGGCTTCGGTGATGTCACGCACGACGACACCCATGCCGATGAGCGCACTTTCTTCTTTGACCGCGAACGAACTCAGAAGCCAAACTTTGTCGTCGGATTCCACCAACGCAAATGTGGTGTTGGGTTCCGAGAGCATTTTGATGACGGCTTCGACGCTGTCCGGGTTTTTCTTTTGAACGGCGCGAATGAAGTCCTCACGCGTGAGTGTCTGTACTTGGGATTCAAGGTTTACAAACTCGAGAAGACGGTGATTGAGCAAAGAGAAATTGCCGTCACGGTTCAGCAAACCGAAACCGTCACGCATGGAATCAATGGCGGCGACCAAAGTGGCTGTCCGTTCTTTGACGCGGTTGTCGAGCAGGGTGTTTGCCGCAAGCAGTTCCGTTTGAGCCTGTTCAATCGAGTAGGCCATGCTTTCAAACGTTTGAGCAAGGGCTTTGACTTCGGTAGGCGCCCTTGGTGAGAGTGTTACGGAACGAGCCTTCTTGTATTCATGACGTTGCAGAAATCCTGCTTTAGCTCCCAGAGCCTCAATTGCCAGCGCGAGTTTGCCTGATATCGTGTTGGAGATAAGTACGACAAGAAGGATCACGATAAACACCAAGGCCGCACTTGATGCGAGCCATTGGTGGAAGATTGCGTTTTCTTCAGCCTGAGGGATGCTCAACCAGACGTACCAGGAAGGTGACGCCAAAACGGCTGCCGTGGTGACGACAGGTTGCTTTGTCAGCGAAGAGTCGTGCCGTATCAGTCGGATCTGACCAGGGACGAGATTTGCCTGCGAAACGGCCTTGATGTCCAGAGCTTCGGGATGGCTTAAAGCGGACCACCCGGGGGCATAAATGGCTTGTCCCTGATCGTCAGTTACGACGGCGTAGATGCTTTTATCGAGTCCGGCACGTTTAATGATGGTGCCAATCTTTTCCAGATCCAAAGCACCCAATACGAAGCCGTCAAAGTTACCTGATTTGTCGAAATAGGGAGCAACGATTGTGCAAAGGAGTTTTTCCGTGCCGCCAATCCCCTTGAGAACAGGGGAAATGTAGGTTCGAGGCTCTTTCAGCAAATTTTTGAAGTGCTCCCGAAAACTGAAGTCGGCGCCCACCATGGATTCACCACGGGCGTTGAATTCGGGGTGAAAGGCAAGCGTCGTTGCACGCTTGTCGGCGAAATACATATTGATGAAGCCGGGGAACTGCCGGTAGAGCGCAACGAGAATGGCGTCGAGCTTTTCTTTGCTTCGTTCTCCGCTTTGCGTAATTTGGAAAGCGGCGGCCTCAATGCCTCGTCGGTGCATTTCCACAAACGACTCGATTTGATCGGCGATTTGTTGTGTGGAGACGCTCTGGTGTTCCTCGGCTTTCCGAATTTCAGCCTGCAAAAGCCAACTCTGGTATCCGATCAGAACACAGATGGGAATCAGGGCGACGGTTAGAAGAGAAACCAGAAGTTGGTATCGGTGGGAGCGGATGGGCATGGACTTCAATGGGCACGAGGCAATTCGTAGGCACAAACCTCTACTTTATCTCAAAGCATTGCCAAAACAAACAATAAATTCCGGATTTTGCTTGTTCCGCCTGGTTGCCGCTTGTATCAACGAGAAACGCACCTGAGTCTCATGGACGACTTATAGATATCTTCCATGGATACTGCCGCGCGGATTCCATTTTTATTTCCCTCTCGGCCGCCCCGGCTACTAAGACCGGGCGGAACCAGTACGCGGAGTCAGATGCGTTTAGCAGCATGATACTGCACAGAAAGATTCACACAACACAGTCGACTGTTTTATGTTGAGTTAGAATCCAAGCAGGAAAACGAAAGCCTGGCAAAGGGAAAGCCCGTAAGGGCGAGACACCAATAAGGGATTAAGCCACCCTGGCAGGCCGTAGGATGCCACACAGAATCGGAGCCACTCGCAGCGAAGAGGATGTGTGGCATTTTCTGTTTTGTGCGTGCTATGTCACGAAAAAATGCTTCCGTTGTTTTTCCCACCGGGGCGATATTTGATAGGCATCGTCTTAATTGAGAACGCCATACGTCCTTCTTTGCAAAGATTGTCCCAAACCAAAGCCAAACGGTTGTCCAGAACGACTGTGAGTTGGTCTCGCTTATCGCGGTCCTTGTATTGCCCGATTAAATCGACAATCCGTGGACCCGTAGCTTCAATCGGCAGATCTATGCGTGTTCCTTGAATCTGGTCTAAGAAAGACGCGTCGCAATAGGAAAAGAGACATTGATTGATAACGAGCGCTGTTTCGCCGCATTGCAGAACGAAGCAGGGATCCAGACCGTCTTGGTTTTGGCTGACTTCAAATTCGACACCGCATTCGCCGCAGCGGCTGGGAACGAGATGGCAATTGGAGAGAGCATAGAGCTGTACGACCGATTGACCAAGACAGTGGGTTGGAAGTTGAACGCTGTCAATGTTGTTGTCTTTGCGCAGAGCGCTCATAAAAAGCCGATATACAGCCCAGGTTCGTGATGGTTGCCACAATTCGAATGCTTCGTATTTGCTTTGAAGAATACTGAGGTAAGCGGTGTTCAATGGGGTTTTCTGATCGCCATGACTGATGCCGCTGCTATACGGGTCCGCAAAGCAGTCAGATGCTTCACTGTCGATCGCTCCGAAAGGACATGACGGATCTGCTCCAACTTTGAGCATGTATTTCAATCCATTCATAAGTCCGTAATTGAGAGCGTTCAGATAACACGCATAAGCCAGCGCTTGGGCTCCGTTTCTTCCGTTGTCGACTCGTGGATCGAATCCGTGTGAGACAAAAAACTCTGCGAGTCTGACCATTGAACAATTGAGCCAATCGCTTGGTCCATACAAAAGACCGGCAAGTGTACAAACGGACTTGCCGGTGTCGACATCGGTACCGACGGCGTTCGGATCGGCGCCTTGAGCAAACAAAGTCTCAGCCTCACGAAAAACATCTTTGGCGGATATGCCCTCGGTCAGTTTCGTCATTGTTTGGAACAGTTTCTGATCAATGGGGCGCGGAAACGGAAGATTGAGCCAGGACATAAGGAAGTTGAGTCGGATGGTTAACGGATCGGCAATTGAGCTCACGCGAGAGCCTTGCGTGCTACGTTAATCGACTACGCGTCAGTGATTGACGCACTCGCCCTTACGATAAGAACACAAACGTCCACAGAAGAGTGTCTTATGCCAGATCTGGTCCGTTAGCTTTAGTCAGGAAAATATATCCATAATCGACAATCGGGTAGAGAGAGCCCTCACAGGCTCTCCCTCCCACACCGCACAGCCCCAGTGAGGGCTCGGATGTGCCGTTCGGCATCCGGCGGTTTTCGAACATAAGAGGCGGGTTAAGCCTGCCTA
>ERZ840057.78-NODE-78-length-94180-cov-26.248584_pt1 | contig 94180 bp, 72 predicted proteins | sample MGYA00519907_ERZ840057 | MGnify/ENA primary metagenome ERZ840057 (study PRJEB31850, sample SAMEA3708862) | human gut metagenome | biome: human gut; feature: human-associated habitat; material: faeces | place: China | collected 2014 ...
TTAAACCACATGTTCCTCCGCTTGTGCGGGCCCCCGTCAATTCCTTTGAGTTTCACCGTTGCCGGCGTACTCCCCAGGTGGGATACTTAACGCTTTCGCTAAGCCGCTGACCGTATATCGCCAACAGCGAGTATCCATCGTTTACCGTGTGGACTACCAGGGTATCTAATCCTGTTTGATACCCACACTTTCGAGCATGAGCGTCAGTTACACTCCAGTGAGCTGCCTTCGCAATCGGAGTTCTTCGTGATATCTAAGCATTTCACCGCTACACCACGAATTCCGCACACCTCAACCGCACTCAAGGACGCCAGTATCAACTGCAATTTTAAGGTTGAGCCCCAAACTTTCACAGCTGACTTAACGACCCGTCTGCGCTCCCTTTAAACCCAATAAATCCGGATAACGCTCGCATCCTCCGTATTACCGCGGCTGCTGGCACGGAGTTAGCCGATGCTTATTCATAAGGTACATACAAGCTCCCACACGTGGGAGGTTTTATTCCCTTATAAAAGAAGTTTACAATCCGTAGGACCTTCATCCTTCACGCTACTTGGCTGGTTCAGACTCTCGTCCATTGACCAATATTCCTCACTGCTGCCTCCCGTAGGAGTTTGGACCGTGTCTCAGTTCCAATGTGGGGGACCTTCCTCTCAGAACCCCTATCCATCGTCGGCTAGGTGGGCCGTTACCCCGCCTACTACCTAATGGAACGCATCCCCATCGTACACCGATAAATCTTTAATGATGCTATCATGCAATCTCATCATACCATCAGGTATTAATCTTTCTTTCGAAAGGCTATCCCTGAGTGTACGGAAGGTTGGATACGCGTTACTCACCCGTGCGCCGGTCGCCATCAATTGAAGCAAGCTTCAATCATGCTGCCCCTCGACTTGCATGTGTTAAGCCTGTAGCTAGCGTTCATCCTGAGCCAGGATCAAACTCTTCATTGTAAAATATCTTTTTTACTCTTTTCAGAGTGAATTTTCTGTCTCAGAACATTTCCTTCTTTCTGACTTCATCCGAATCTTACGACCCGGACAGGTCTTGACGGTTATTCTTTTGTACTACTTTGTCTGTTTATCTAAATTCTTTCAATGAACTCTTTTCATTTTCAAGCTTCCGTTCGTTGTTGAAAGCGTTTGCAAAGTTAAGAAGTTTTTCATATTCGCTCCAAATTTTTTCGAAGTTTTTTTTGAAAAATTTCTTCGAGGCGTTTTCCGAAGATGCCGTTCTCGCTCTCTTACCGCTCCGGTAAAATAAGATACTTAGCCTCAACGCGTTAACCTCAACACTCTGTCAATCTGCTTGCCGTCTCTCTCGAAAGCGGGTGCAAAATTACAGGCTTTTTCCGAAACTGCAAATATTATACGCACTTTTTTTATAACTTTTTTCAATGTTTTTCACAAATAACTGTCTTACAGCAGGTTTTATGGCTTGTTTTTATGCAAGAAGACTTTCTGAAGAAAACTATATATACATTATTATATAATATAAGCACATTTATCTTTCCTCAAGGAAAAAACATCTTTTTGAAAAAACATACTCTCAAATGACACAAGAATGAAAAACTCACAGAAAAAACGCCCTACTTTGCTTACAAAAAATCAAATAAACAACACTCAATAGTTTTATTATCATCCTACTGAAGGCATACCCTCCAAAAAAACAAAGCATAAAAATAAGGCAAACAGCTATACGAAAATTATAATCTCAATATTTTTCCTCCTTTCCCAACATCTTAATACTTCACCAAACGTTTGGGAGAACCATGCCACGAACATCCCAAACAAAAAACTTCTGATGTATCATACCCATCAAGTGAGTGTTCCGGATTCTTGGCCATCACTTCCCCTTCATCTGTTACATACACTAACAAACGTTCCCCTTTCTCGTTCTTTACATACATTGCAGCAATCTTACACTGCGGACAAAGCATTTTCTTCATATTTCTTTATATCAATATTAATCGCCATAAATATAAAAGAAAACATCATCTTCTCACAAATTGTTTATAGTTTTGTAAATAAAGTTCGTTATACAGATATGGAAGGAAGTACTATTTATATAAAAAATATGGTCTGCAACCGTTGCATCATGGTTGTAGAACAATTGCTCACAAATATGGGATTTACCCTCCGACACATAGAATTGGGTAAAGTTATCGTTGAAGAACAATTATTACCCAACGACTATAAAGCAATAGACGAACAACTGCGCCCCATCGGATTTGAGCTGATAGACGACAAACGTATCCGGCTAATTGAGCAAATAAAGAAAGAAATTATCGAACTGATTTACTATCAGGATAACAATCTCAAGACCAATCTATCGGATTACCTGACTACAAAATGTCACTCCGAGTATAGTCTGCTCAGCAAACTATTTTCAGAAACTACAGGTATGACCATTGAAAAGTATTTCATCGCCCAAAAGATAGAACGAGTAAAAGAACTACTACTCTACAACGAGCTATCCCTCAACGAAATAGCCATAAAACTCAACTACTCGAGCAGAGCACATTTAAGTGCACAGTTTAAAAGTGTAACCGGAACCACTCCCAGTCAATTCAGGAAAATAAAAGCACAAAAAAGAAAAGCCATTGACCAAATCGTATAAATCATATCCATAATTATATAACACCTCCTACCGTTTGCCACTGTATCTTTGCTTCCAATAAAAAAAAGAATTATGGCAAACAATAAAATCGTCAAACAAACCTTTCCCGTACTCGAGATGAGTTGTGCCGCCTGCGCGGCACGCGTTGATAAAACCCTGAACAAACAACCCGGAGTATTATCAGCCACAGTAAACTATGCAGCAGCTACGGCTACAGTAGAATATGATACTTCACTCTGCTCACCCGAAGCACTGAAAGCTGCCATCCAAAAAGCAGGATACGACTTAATCGTAGACATACAACCTCAAGAACCAGAAGAAGCAGAACATACTCATACAGAAAAACTGCACCATCAGAAAGTGCGTACCATCTGGGCTATTCTTCTGTCACTGCCCATTGCCCTTATCGGAATGTTCTTTATGGACATACCTTATGCCAATTATATCATGTGGATACTCTCCACCCCTGTCGTATTCTGGTTGGGGAGAGACTTTTACATCAACGCCTGGAAGCAACTCAAGCACCGCTCTGCCAATATGGACACTTTAGTAGCCAACAGTACCGGCATTGCCTACCTGTTCAGTCTTTTCAATCTCTTCTATCCTGAATTCTGGCTGGAGCGAGGTGTACAGCCACACGTATATTTCGAAGCAGCCAGTGTCATCATTGCCTTCATCCTATTAGGACGACTGCTCGAAGCAAGAGCCAAAGACAACACATCAGCTGCCATCAAAAAACTAATCGGACTTCAACCTAAAACCGTCACACTTCTTACTCCTGATGGCAAACAGCAGGAAGTCAGTATCGAACAAATCCGTGTACACGACACTCTTCTCGTAAAACCAGGAGAAAAAATTGCTGTCGACGGTATGGTTTGCGAAGGCAATTCGTATGTCGACGAAAGTATGCTAAGCGGAGAGCCGGTGCCTGTCTATAAAGAAAAAGGCAGCCACGTTTTTGCAGGCACCATCAACCAAAAAGGAAGCTTCCAGTTCAAAGCCGAAAAAGTTGGCTCTGATACCATGCTTGCCCATATCATCCACATGGTACAAGAGGCACAAGGCAGCAAGGCTCCAGTACAGAAACTAGTCGACAAGATTGCCGGAATCTTTGTACCCGTCATCCTCAGTATTGCCCTTCTAAGCTTTGTATTATGGCTGATACTTGCCCCAGAAAATGGATTCACCCACGGACTACTGGCCGCAGTTACCGTACTCATCATTGCCTGTCCCTGTGCTTTGGGACTGGCCACTCCAACAGCCATCATGGTAGGAATAGGAAAAGGAGCAGAACAGGGAATCCTGATAAAAGACGCAGAAAGTCTGGAAACAGCCAAACGAATCGACACCATCGTACTGGACAAAACCGGTACTATTACCGAAGGACAGCCTACTGTAAACCACATGATATGGTGGAACAACAGCGAAGAAATCCGCAATATCTTTTACAGTCTGGAGAAACTCTCCGAACACCCACTGGCCAACGCCGTCACCCACCATCTGAAAGGAGAATTCCTGCCCCTTACCCAATTCGAAAGTCTCACCGGACAAGGCGTAAAAGCCAGTTTCAACAACCAGTATTATCTGGCTGGGAACGAGCAGTTGCTTAAAACACAAGGTATCCAGATTTCCAGAGAGCAGGAAGAAAGCGCAGCAACCTTTACCCATGACGCACAGACCGTCATCTGGTTTGCCGACGAGAAGCAAGTCCTGGGTATCGCAGCCATCAGCGACCGCATTAAAGAAACATCCCGAGAAGCCATCTCCCTCCTTCAACAACAGGGAATCGATGTCGTGATGCTGACCGGCGACAACCCTTCTACCGCACAAGCTATTGCCCGACAGGCCGGTATCAATCACTACCAGGCCGAAGTATTGCCTCAACAAAAAGCTGCATACATCAAATCCTTGCAACAGAAAGGCAAATGTGTAGCCATGGTAGGCGATGGAATAAACGACAGTGCCGCTCTTGCCCAGGCCGACCTGAGTATTGCAATGGGAAAAGGAAGCGATATTGCCATGGATGTGGCAAAGATTACATTAATCTCATCCGATCTGACCAAAATTCCAGAAGCCATCCGCCTGTCTGCGCTTACCGTCCGCACCATCCGTCAGAATCTGTTCTGGGCATTCATCTACAATCTAATCGGAGTACCGGTAGCTGCCGGCATCCTGTTCCCAATCAACGGTTTTCTTTTGAATCCGATGCTGGCGGGAGCAGCCATGGCCATGAGTAGTGTAAGCGTAGTAACCAACAGTCTGCGCCTCCGCAACAAGCCACTGCGAAAAGAAAAAGTACGGACAAAATAAAATAAAAACACTATCTTTGTTTTTCATAGTAAAAACAAAGATAGTATGAATTTTATAACTTGCTTTCACACAGACAGATACACTATATCTTATCCTCGTTTTCAGCTTACACAGCTCCACACATACAGTTCTCTGAATATCTCTAATGTATCTGCCCGATAATGTTTGACTTTTCTACCTCACGAATCGAAATACAGTCCTTCGATCTGTACAACCGTATTGAACAGATACACCGCCAGCCCGCAGCAGCTCTCGAAAATCTCCGGGCCAAATACATTCTTCTGTATAAAGTTTTGGAACAAGCCTGCTACGAACTGACAGTGGGGGTAACCTTTTCTTTTGCCAATCTGTTCTCCCGTATCGACTACATTTGCAAGGAGAAACGCATGACTCCTTCGGACAAATATGCCATACAAACGATGCGCCGCAATTGCAATGCAGCCATGCGAAACGACTTCCAGCCCCTGATGGAAGAATATCTTTACGATTTGCGCGCGCTGGTACGTTTCATTTCGTTGGCCTTCGAAGAAGACATTCCTGCCAGTCTGCTTCCTCAAATACCTCATTCCAACCGTCCTTATAAAGGTACGCAGCACTCGCGTATTCCCTACATACGAGCTTCAGTTACAAGTTGGAACGAGAACCACATCTTTGCTGCGACCGACAGTGAAGAAGACCCTTTCATCATCATCGACTATATGAAAGGAGGATGCAACGGAGATTTATCCTATCTGCACGAACTGCTGACAGAAAATCTCCCCATCAACCTGCTCGATGTACACATTAATGAGGAGAACCATTACATCCCACAGCTCATTATCATTCATCCGGACTACCTGATTGACATCAGTTCACTGGCGGCCTGCTTCCGTGAATACGGACGTCATCCGCTGAACTTTTTCCTCAACAAGGTAAAGCCCAAGGCCAATACCGCTCCCATTCTGATGGGTAACCTGGGCAGCCAGTTTCTTGACGATTACATCAACGAGCACAGCGAAGAACCGGTCACCTATGCCCGTACCATCAAAAAGTTCTTTGCCTCATCGGCACTGGAGTTTTGTACCTGCCCGCTCCCAGCCAACTTTCATGAACAGGCACAGGCACAGATGGTCAATATCCGATCGTTTGTACAAGATATACTTCCACACAATATCCATGCCTTCGACAAGCACAACACCCTGCTCGAAGCCTCTTTCATCTGCGAAAAACTAGGTTTGCAGGGACGTGTCGATATGCTACAGAAAGACTTTAAAGTGCTGATAGAACAGAAATCGGGTAAAAGAGATGAGTTCAACCGCAAGCACAAGGAAGACCACTTTGTACAGATGATGCTCTATCAGGGAGTCTTGATGTACAACTTCGGGAAAGAGACCAACGACTTGCAGACCTTCCTTCTTTACTCTAAATATACCGACGGCCTGATGATAGAACACTTTGCCGAAACACTGTTTAGAGAAAGCATGCGACTGCGCAATTACATCGTTGCCAATGAAATCAGCTTCGGAGAAGGAGCCATTACCCCCGTTGTAGAACAACTCAATACAGACCTGCTCAACGAAAGACAGGTGTGCAACCGATTGTGGAACGACTTCCAGGAGCCTCAGCTACAAGAAACCATCAATACTTTAAAGCGCTGTACCCCATTGGAACGATCTTACTTCCAGCGCTTCTTCACCTTCGTATCCAAAGAGCAGATTTTAGGCAAGACCGGAGGACGTGTCGACCCCTCCAACGGATTTGCCTCCTTATGGCATATGCCACTTGCCGAGAAACTGGAGTCGGGCAACATCTTACTGGGACTGACCATCCGTTCCAAGGCACAAAGCAGTCCCAACAAAGGATACGACCTCATCGAACTGAGTATTCCCCAGCAAGACGATGAATTCCTGCCCAATTTCCGTGCAGGCGACATCATTATCTTCTATTCCTACAAAGAGCAACCCGATGTCCGCAATCAGATTCTGATGAAAGGAAACATTGTCAGCATTCAGACCGACCGGATTACAATTCTGCTGCGAAACGGGCAGCAGAACAAAGATATTATAGGAGATGAACATGAAACGTTTGCCATTGAGCACGACTTCTCCGACTCTTCTGCTACCGCCGCCATGCGTGGACTGTATGCTTTTTTGTCGGCACGTGCAGACCGCAAAGCACTCATTCTCTGCCAGCGTATGCCTTCCTGTTGCACAGAGCGCAAGCTGAACGGCTCTTACGGCCGCTTTGATGAGCTGATTCTGAAAGAGAAACAAGCCGACGACTACTTTCTGCTGGTAGGTCCTCCGGGTACAGGAAAGACCTCCTGCGCCTTGCGCTATATGGTAGAAGAAGCACTGACAGAACCGGATGCTTCACTTCTGTTGCTGTCGTATACCAACAGGGCTGTAGACGAGATATGCAGTATGCTGCTCGACTCAGGCATCGCCGCACAGACTCCGTTTATCCGCATCGGAAACGAGCTCTCCTGCGACAAGCGTTTTCTGCCTTATCTGCTGAAAAACAGTCTGGCGGATTGCCCCAAACTGACCGATATCAAACAGAAAATTGCCGATACACGCATTTTTGTAGGAACTACTACGGCCATCAACAACCGCCTGCATCTGTTTAATCTGAAACATTTCCAGTTGGCGATTATCGACGAAGCCTCACAGATTCTGGAACCAGACCTGACCGGAATTTTATCGGCACGCTGCGGACAGGCAAATGCCATCGAGAAGTTTGTACTGATAGGCGACTACAAACAGTTGCCCGCCATCGCACAGCAGAGTGCAGAAGAAGCAGCTGTCAATGACCCTATCTTACAACAAATCGGGCTGTACGACTGCCGTAACTCGCTGTTCGAGCGTCTGTACAAGCAATGTGCGGACACCCACCGCAGCATTCTACACAAACAGGGACGTATGCATCCGGCCGTGTCCGAATTTCCCAATCAGACATTCTACTATTACGAGCAGCTGGAGCCTGTTCCTCTGCCTCATCAGGAAGAAGCTTTTCCATATCCGGATACTACAAAAGTACAAGACAGCACCGACCGCCTGCTGGCCAACCGCCGTATGATATTTATCCCGGCAGAAACTCCGCAAGAGGTTCATCTCTCGGAGAAAACCAACTTAAACGAAGCACGTATCGTAGCCTGTCTGTTGCAACACATCTACCGACTGACAGAGGCCAACTTTGATGTCCATAAAACAGTAGGTGTCATCGTACCTTACCGCAACCAGATAGCCATGATCCGAAAGGAAATCGCCCGACTGGAAATACCTGCCTTGCTCGATATCTCCATCGATACCGTAGAACGCTATCAGGGCAGCCAGCGCGATGTCATCATCTACTCGTTTACCATACTCAATTTCAGTCAGTTGAATTTCCTTACCGCCAATACCTTCCGGGAAGGAGACTTTCTGATAGACCGCAAACTGAATGTGGCCATTACCCGTGCCCGCAAGCAACTTATCCTGACAGGAAATCCACAGGTATTGGGCAGCCATATCACCTTCTATAAGCTGATGGAATACATCCGGATGCGAAACGGATACATTGAAACGAATACAGATGATTTCTGCAACGGACGGTTCGATATACCAGACTATACAGCCGGATGGGACTTGAATCCAGCTGTATACCCGCTGCCCGACGCATTCCGGCAAGTTTTTACGGAAACCGTCGAACAGCCTTTCCAAGAGCTAAACAACTGGCAAGACGAAGTGTATCATCGTGAAATAACCGCTTACGGGCGCTGTACCTTCCGTTCGGAAGCTGCATTGTCTGCACCCGCCGACTATGCGTTGCTGTACAACCATTATTATATGCCACGTCAATATGCGGCAGCCCGGTCTTTATGGGAGGGCAACGGTAACCTTTTTGCCACTGCCATGAAAAATGCATCGGGAAGAACCGTATTCTGCGATCTTTCTTATGAAGCAGGAGCATCGGGTCTGGCATTTGCCGACACCTGCCGCCAGTTGCCGCGTACCGCCCTGACGTACATCGGCATTTATCCGCTTCAGGAAATGGGAGAAACGGCGGCTCATTTTTTCCAGACCGAAAGTTATCGCCATGTAGCATGTGCCTTCTACCCTAAACTCACGGCCCTGAAAGCAGAATTCTGGATGGCACATTCGGTATTGTCCGAGCTGGTTGTATTCAATCTGTCGAATCTGTTCGACCGCATCACCCCCGCCGAAGCACGGGCACTGGCACTCGACATCAATCAGATTGTACATGCCTATCCGCTGAACCACTACATTACCGTTTTCCGGGATGATGCTGGAGCACGAATGAACAACCATTCGTATACGGTATTCTGCAATCATCTTACGCAAGAACTGCGCCCAGTCAACGAACAGATGCCTTTTGCCGGAAAATTCCATTATGCACAAGGAGAAACAACGACACCGACCGCACACGATTTTATGTATGAAATAAGAACCAACCAATAGAGAAAGACCATGAACCATAAACGCGCCATTATTGTAGGAGCCACTTCGGGCATCGGTAAAGAAGTAGCCCGACAGCTCGTGGCAGAAGGCTGGCACATCGGCATAGCCGGACGCCGGGAAGCACTCTTAAAAGAACTGCAAGCCGAAGCTCCTTCACAAATCAGTATTCAGTGTATAGATGTACAAGAGGACGAGGCCGAAGCACGACTCTACCAACTGATAGAACAGGTAGGCGGAATGGATCTGTTTCTTCAAAGTTCAGGAATCGGCCGTCAGAACAGAGACTTGAATGCAGACATCGAAATACGTACACTGGAAACCAACGGAACAGGATTTGTACGCATGGTAGGTACTGCTTTCCGCTATTTCCGCAAGCAGGGATACGGACACATTGCCGTAATCAGTTCCATAGCCGGTACCAAAGGCTTAGGTTCTGCTCCCGCTTACTCTGCAAGCAAACGCTTTCAGAACATCTACATCGATGCACTGGAGCAACTGGCCTATATGCAGAAGATACCGGTTCGCTTTACAGACATACGCCCCGGCTTTGTAAAAACAGATATTCTGAATGACAACAAGCACTATCCTATGCTGATGGATGCACAAACCACTGCCCGACACATTGTCTGTGCACTGAAACGGAAAAAACGGGTGGCAATTATCGACTGGAGATACCGGCTGCTGGTATGGGGATGGCGCCTCATCCCACGCTGGATATGGAAACGGTTGCCTGTCAAGAACTAAGCATTCCGGTCTGCCCTCACCTGCCAGTCAGAAAGAGAGCAGACCGGAGGTATTTTTCAGATTGACACTTTTATTCCGAAATACGTTTTTAACTATACAAATGTGAGAAATCCGCATTTCGCGCTAACGCGTATTTTCAATACAAAGTGCACTCACGAGAAAATCCGGTAGCATTTTTCACTCAAAAAGCAGGCAAATACATGCTTTACAGCAGATTAATAAGGCCTGAAATGACAGCCTACAATACTTGAATAAAGGGCTTACGATACTTGTATCATCTGCCTACGCGACTAATCGCATCAGTCCACGCGACCATTCGCGTAGATTGATGCTGCAGAAAATCTATTTTCAAGCACTTTTCTACATGATTTTAGCCTCCAACTCCCGATTTCAGCATACATTTTTATTCTGATAAAAGGAGAGAAAAAGACGTATTCACCTTCCCATCTCACGGTTTACAGCAATCAAATCTATCATGATTTCTGTTTTTAAAGGTTATTGCTATCTTCCTGATTTCCCCAACCCCTTAAAAACAGAGGAATTTGTCATCGGCACCGTATCCGACTCCAAATAACGTCATGTAGAAAGGTCTGATTTGACAATTTGAAATCTTCATTTACAAAGGAAAAAGGAGCAACGACATATTACATTTTGTCAGCCCGCTCGCGTGCAACAATCACCTTCAACCGGCGATACATATATGCAAAAGCTGGCACAAGGAATATTACTGCAAAAACCCAAGCCGTAGGGTCACCAAAGCAAATAGCCCAGAAGCCCCACAAAGGAACCGCTATCACACTAACCAAGATACGTGCTATCATCTCTGCCACACCGGAGAACATGGCCAGATTGGTATATCCTGCTCCCTGAATAGAATAGCGGAGAATACACAACATACCCAAAAACGGAAAGAACGAAACGGATACATGAAGGAATAAAGCAGCTTTCTCTATTATCTCATGTTCGGAAGCATCGACAAAAAGCAGAGTAAACCGTTCTGCAAATCCCCACAGAATACCGTTTACAATCACCACATAAATAACCATAAGCAATGTAGCCGACTTTACTCCCTGCCAAATTCGCTCCGGCTTTCCGGCTCCGTAATTCTGACCGCAATAGGTAGCCATCGCGATACCCAAACTTTCCAGCATACAGAGGAAGAACATCTTGATACGGATACCAGCCGTAAAAGCAGCCACACAAGCAGTTCCCAAGGCATTGTTCGCACTCTGCAACATGATGCTTCCGATGGCAGTAATGGAGAACTGCAGTCCCATCGGTGTACCGATATAAAGGAGTTGCTTGGCCAATTCCGGACGGAATTTACGGTCGGACGGAGTCATACGGAGAATCTCAAACTTACGGTTCATGTACAGGTAGCACAATACAGCCGACACGCCTTGTGAAAAGACAGTAGCGATGGCTGCCCCTGCCACACCCCAACCGAAAACCAGGATACAGAGTAAATCGAGTAAAATATTCAATACTGTAGAAAACAGCAAAAACCAAAAAGGTGTCTTGCTGTCGCCCAATGCACGGATGATACTGGACAACAGGTTATAGAAAAAGGTACAAGGTACCCCGATAAAAGTAATCAGCAGATAATAATAGGCATTGTCGAATATAGTTTCCGGCGTCTGCATCACTCGCAAAATAAATGCACAAAGCAAGCTGGTAATCAAAGCTATGATTACAGAAAGCAATGCGGCCAGTTTCAGACTGACTGCCACATAACGGCGCATCGTCACATAATCGTGCGCGCCAAACTTCTGCGCTACCGGAATACCGAATCCTCCGCAACAGCCGTTGCAGAATCCCAAAATAAGAAATACAACCGAGGTACTGGCTCCTACTGATGCCAGTGCATTGATTCCTAAAAATTTTCCTACAATAGCAGCATCGACCAATGAATAGGTTTGCTGCAGCAGGCTTCCCAACAACAAGGGAATTGTAAAATTGAATATCAACGGCAACGAAGCGCCGGATGTCATCTCTTTAGAGTGTGCCATAACTCTTTATCCTTAAAAACAATCTTTCTTATGCTTACTTTAATGTATGTCCCTTCTTTCTTAAATACAGCAGATGCTTGGGACTGCCTACTACCTGTGCTGTATAGATTCCGGTATGCCCTGAAAACAGATAAGCTACTACACAGGCTATGCCAATGTAAATACCCGGCTCAATACCAAAAAGTTCAATCCCCATCAGCGTACAAGCCACCGGAGTATTTGTTGCTCCTGCAAAAACAGCCACAAAACCCATTCCAGCCAGCAAAGACATAGGCAAAGGCAAAACAAAAGCCAGCGCACTGCCTAATGTGGCACCGACAAAGAACAACGGTGTAACTTCTCCCCCTTTAAAACCGACACCGATAGTAAAGGTGGTGAAAAGAAGCTTCAGCAGAAAATCGTACCACATCTGCTGCTCGGAAAAGGAAGCCACAATAGTAGGCACTCCCAAACCGATGTATTTCGTTGTACCCAACGCATATACAGCCAGTGCAATGATGATACCTCCTGCTACCGGACGTAAAGGAGGATAAGCAATGTATTTCTTGGCAAGATTTCCCCAAAAACCAATGGAGCGGGAAAAAAGCATCGCAGCAAGTCCGAAAAGAATACCGGCCACGCAAACCCACAGAATAGGAGCAACCTGAAGTTCCGGCACTACAGGAGCCGGGTAATGTGTATGAGCTACTCCCCAGCTATGACAAGTGAGATGAGCAAAAACCGCCGACAGAAAAGCCGGAAGAATGGCTTCGTATCGCATTCGTCCTACTACAATAACCTCCAGTCCGAACACTGCTCCCGCCAAAGGCGTACCGAATACGGAAGCAAAACCGGCACTGATACCCATCAGCACCATTACTTTATGATCGCGGCGATGCAAACGGAACAAGCGGGAAAACTGGTCGGCTATGGCTCCACCCATCTGTACTCCGGTACCTTCACGACCGGCGGATCCTCCGAAAAGATGAGTCAGAACCGTTCCGATATATACCAAAGGAGCCATACGGAAAGGAATAATGTCACGAGGAGAGCGAATTTCCTCTATCAGAAAATTATTGCCTTTAGCTGCTGTACCAGCCCAATAATGATACATCAGACCAATAACCAATCCGGCTAAAGGAAGAACTGCTATAATCCATTTATGGGCTTCACGATAATCTGTTGCCCAGTTTAAAGAGACCAGCAACAACGCGGATGCTGAGCCAATACACACTCCTGCCACACCTGACAGCAACAACCATTTTACCAAATAGGCCAATAAAGGCAACTGTTCTACCTTATGCCAGGCCCACCTATAACGAGTATCTTTTTCCATGTTCTCTCACAATTCGGGCGCAAAGATACAAATTCCCATTGAGGTGACAAACAAAAAACTGTCCCCCGGCTCACGCCGGAGAACAGTCACAACACAAACACAAAATAAAACACGACAAAACTACTATGCATCGACACTTCTCTGCACCCAAAGGAGCAGAAAGCATTTACACATATTCACATATCTACAAATGCCTTAAAAGTGTCTGCACTTAGTATAACACAAAAAGAGTGTTATTTGTTCGCATATTCTCCAAAAAAAATTTATTGTATTCCTTCTTCACGAAGTTTTACTTGCCAATTCCAAGCAGAACGCAAGGTTTCTTCTATTGTTGTATCGGCTTTCCATCCCAATTCATTATTTGCGAATGAAGGATCAGCCCATACCTGTTCGATATCTCCGGCACGACGTCCTGTAATCTGATAGTTCAGTTTTACGCCTGTAGCACTTTCGAACGCGTGAATCAGTTCCAATACAGAAACTCCACGGCCTGTTCCGATATTGAACACTTCCACTTTTTCTTTCTGCTTCTTATCCATGATACGGTTCATTGCTATCACATGGGCTTTAGCCAAATCAACTACGTAAATATAGTCACGAATACAAGAACCGTCTGGAGTATTATAATCATCACCAAAAACACTCAGTTTTTCGCGTATGCCCATTGCAGTCTGGGTAAGATACGGAACCAGATTCTGCGGTACACCGTTAGGAAGTTCACCAATCAATGCAGTAGGATGTGCCCCTATCGGATTGAAGTAACGAAGCAGAATAGCCTGTATCGGAGCTCCTGAAGCTACTGTATCACGAATGATTTCCTCATTAATCTGTTTGGTATTTCCATAAGGAGATTCAGCCTTCTTGATAGGAGCCTGCTCTGTAACCGGCAGTTTGTCAGGCTGTCCGTATACGGTACATGAAGAAGAGAAGATAATGCCTTCTACCTCATGTTTCGGCATCAGCTCAAGCAGATTAATCAATGAAACCAAATTGTTGCGATAATACAACAGAGGTTTCTGTACAGACTCACCGACAGCCTTGCTTGCTGCAAAGTGAATAATACCTTTAATTCCCGGATATTTGCTGAACACAGCATCCATTCCAGCATAGTCCAAGCAATCTACCTTTTCAAAAGCCGGACGAATACCTGTAATCTTTTCAATACTGTCTACGACTTCCGCGCGTGAATTTGAAAGATTGTCGACAATAATCACTTCATATCCGTTATTCTGCAATTCCACTACTGTATGCGAACCAATATATCCGGTTCCACCAGTGACAAGGATTCTTTTCTTCATAAGAACAATTATTTTATTAATCAGGAATAATCTAAACAATCTTCTACAAAAGTAGAAATTATTCCTGAAGTTCGTTCGTTATACGGCCAAAATTTATGACAAACCTTCTATTTCTCCATTCACAATATCGATATGTAAAGCCTGAGGCTCTTTAGGCAATCCCGGCATACGCATAATTTCTCCGGCAATTACTACCAGCATCTCAGCTCCTGCATTCAGTACAATGTCGCGTACATGGAATTCAAAACCTTCTACCACACCATACTGTTTAGCATCGGTTGAGAATGAATATTGAGTCTTGGCAATACAGATAGGGAATTTTTCATATCCCAAACTTTCTGCCATCTTGATTTTCTTCTTAGCTGTAGCACTATATGTAATGATGCTGGCACCATACTGATCGCATGCCACTTTACGGATTTTTTCTTCAATGCTGTCTTTTTCTTCGTATGCAAAATGAAGAGGTTGAGAAGGTTTGTTTTCAATGGTATCCACAACCAGATTAGCCAACTCTACCGCTCCTGCTCCACCTTCCACAAAGGCATTGTTTACAGCAAAACCAATACCAATAGATTTACAGTGAGAACGTACAAATTCGATTTCTTCATCCGAATCATTTGCATAGCGGTTGAATGCAACTACGACGGTCTGACCGAATGACTGTAAGTTACGCAAGTGTTTTTCCAAATTGGCAAGTCCTTTATACAAACCTTCCATATTAGGTTCTTTTATCTTGTCAAGGCTGACTCCACCATGCATTTTCAATCCTTGTGCAGTAGCTACTATGACAGTCAGTTTAGGCTGTAATCCCGCCTTGCGACACTTGATATCATAAAATTTCTCTGCTCCCAAGTCAGCTCCGAAACCAGCCTCTGTAATGACATAATCGCCGAATGTCATAGCCAGTTTGGTAGCCAGCACAGAGTTACAACCGTGAGCAATGTTAGCAAACGGACCACCATGAACGAAAGCAGCTGTATGTTCTGTTGTCTGTACCAGGTTAGGAGAAATCGCATCCTTCAACAATACAGTAATGGCACCAGCCACACCCAGATCTTTTACAGTAAACGGCTTATTGTCGATAGTAAAGCCCAACAAAATATTTTCGATTCTACGGCGCAAATCATCTTCATCTGTAGCCAAACACAAAATTGCCATAATCTCGGAAGCTGGAGTGATATCAAATCCAGATTCACGGGTAATACCATTGGTTTTTCCTCCCAACCCGGTCACAATATAACGAAGGCCACGGTCGTTTACGTCGAGTACACGATTCCACAAAACTTCTTTCAAGGCAAAGCCATTATCCTGATTCTGATACATATAGTTATCCAGCAAAGCCGCAATCATATTATGGGCAGAAGTAATGGCATGGAAGTCACCGGTAAAGTGCAAGTTGATTTTCTCCATCGGAAGAACCTGAGCATATCCACCTCCGGCTGCTCCACCTTTCATACCGAAACACGGACCCAAAGAAGGCTCACGCAATGCACAAATTGCTTTTTTGCCAATCTTATTAAGACCTAAAGCCAAACCAATAGACACCGTAGTCTTACCAATACCGGCTTTAGTCGGAGTAATAGCAGTAACCAGTATTAAGTTACTTTTCTTTACTTTTTCATCGTCTATCAATGTTTCAGGAACTTTTGCGATGTAACGTCCGTAATTTTGAATTTCTTCTACGGGGATATCATAGTCACGTGCAATCTGTTTAATCTTAGTCAGCTCAATACTACGAGCAATTTCGATGTCTGATTTCATAGTGTTCTTTTTATTTTAGAAAGCGCAAAGATACGAAAAAATAAATAACTTTGCCGCATCATTTTTGTGCATAAATAAACAGAATATATCGCATTATGAAATTCACCAATGAGCATGTACGACGTCAGGATCGTACATTAAACGAAACACGCGCATTTGAGATTTTAAAAGAAGGGGAATATGGAATACTTTCCATGCAATCTGAGAACGGAGACGGAGCTTATGGTATCCCCTTAAGTTACGTATGGGACAGAGGAAATTCCATTTATATACATTGTGCTCCCGTAGGCAGAAAGCTGAATTGTATCGATCGGTGCAATCGGGTTTCTTTTTGCGTAATAGGAAGAACCAAAGTACTTCCGGAACAGTTTACTACGGCCTACGAAAGTGTGGTCGTACAGGGAGAAGCCTATCATAGTCTACCGGATGCAGAACGTATGTCGGCCCTTTCTTTATTCATTAGCAAATACTGCCCGGAGCATAAGATAAAAGGCATGACATATGCTGAAAAATCTTTCTTCCGGACTGAGATTATCCGCATTGACATACAAGAAATAAGTGGAAAAAGCAAACCATTATTCGGATGAAATCATCAGCAACACATTATACCCACAAACAAATCTGGCTTATAGCCTATCCTATTCTAATCAGTCTGTTGATGGAGCAGATGATTGGAATTACCGATACTGCCTTTTTAGGACGTGTAGGAGAAGTTGAGTTAGGAGCATCTGCCATTGCCGGTGTATATTACCTTGCTATTTTCATGATTGGATTCGGTTTTACCATCGGTTCTCAAATCTTAATAGCCCGACGCAATGGAGAAGAGCAATATCAGGCCATAGGAAATATTTTCTATCAAGGCATCTATTTTCTGATGGCCATGAGTGCAGTTGTGTTTACCTTGTCGCAAATCTTTTCCGATGAGATTTTAGGATTCCTGATTTCGTCTCCTCACGTAAGAGATGCAGCAGCCGACTACATCCACTGGAGAGTATTCGGTTTCTTTTTCTCTTTCATCGGAGCTATGTTCCGTGCCTTCTTTGTCGGTACCACACAGACAAAGACACTGACACTGAATTCTATAGTCATGGTACTTTCTAATGTGATATTCAACTACACATTAATATTCGGTAAGTTCGGCTTTCCTGCTTTAGGCATTGCCGGAGCAGCCATCGGTTCTTCACTGGCAGAACTGGTCTCTGTCATCTTTTTCATCATTTATACAAGGAGACGAATTGATTACCGGAAATATGCCCTACATATTATTCCAGCATTCCGAGCCAAAGAACTTGTACAGATAATGCATATTTCCTTATGGACCATGATACAGAACTTCGTATCACTGTCTATCTGGTTTCTGTTTTTTATTTTCATAGAGCATTTAGGAGAACGACCTTTAGCTATCTCCAACATTATTCGCAGTGTATCGAGTTTACCGTTCATGACAGTAGCGGCTTTCTCCTCTACCTGCGGTTCTTTGATAAGCAATCAGATTGGAGCAAGCCATGTACATGAAGTACCTGCCCTTATCCGCCAACACATCCGCTTGTGCGCCTACATCGTACTCCCTCTTGTAGCGCTAATCGCTTTACTACCGATTCCGGTATTAAGTATTTATACAGACATTGAAGAACTGAAACAAGCCTGCATACCTACCTTATGGGTACTATGTTCTTCGTATCTGTTCATGATACCTGGTCATATTTATTTTCAAGCTGTATCCGGTACCGGAAACACAAGGGCAGCCTTCATACTGGAGATGGCCTCACTTTGCATTTACCTGATATATACATCAATCATTGTAATGGGGCTAAAAGCTGATGTTGCTATCTGTTGGACAACTGAACATCTTTATGCATTTTGCATCGGTATAGTCAGCTACTTCTACATAAAGAAAGGAACATGGCAACATAAAAGAATTTGAATAAGAACCACTTTGACTAATAATTACATGAAAAAACTACAAACCTTTTTAACCGTCTGCTGTTCTTGCTTGATATGCAACAATCTATACAGCCAACGTATAGAGACTGTAAATATTCCTGCCGGAACTTTTCACATGGGAAGTACCGATGCTACTGCCGGAACCGATGAATCTCCCATCCATCCTGTGACACTGACCTATTCTTTCAGAATGGGTGTTACAGAAGTGACCAATGCACAGTTCGAAGAATTTATGCCCAGTCATAAGAAGTACAGAGGGAAAAACGGACTTTCCTGCAACGATAATGATGCAGTAGTTTATGTTTCGTATCAAGATGCCGTTGATTTCTGTACATGGCTCAGTAAAAAAGAAGGAAAAAACTACCGACTGCCTACCGAAGCCGAATGGGAATATGCCTGTCGTGCCGGAAGTTATACTCCATATAACACAGGAGATGCCCTTCCGGAAGAAATGTGCAAGAACCAAGTCATTGCCAGAGATTATCAGCCTGTTTCTCTAAAGGTGGCTCAGTCGGCACCCAATGCTTTCGGGTTATACGATATGCACGGCAATGTAGAAGAGTGGTGTTACGACTGGTATGGAGCATATAGCAGCGAAGCTCAAACCAATCCGGTAGGCCCGGACGAAGGAGAATACAAAATAACCCGAGGCGGAAGTCACCATACCCCTGTACAATATTTACGAAGTGCAACCCGAATGGCTATGATTCCGGAAGATAAACATAGTCTGACCGGATTCAGAGTGGTAGAGAGCGACTTCAACCCCATATCTTGCAGAATAGACAAAGAAAAAGCATTCTTTCTTCCTCCTATTCCTTATGTCATACCTCCTTCCAATAAAAAAATTCCTTTCTACAAACACAACCATCAACCCTCTCTTACCTGGTGTGATAACGGTGACTTACTCGCCGTCTGGTTTTCTGCCAATGAGGAAAACAGCAGAGAGATGGCTGTACTCTCATCCCGATTGAAGAAAGGCACAAGACAATGGAGCGAAGCTGAACTCTTTCTCAAAATACCGGGCCGGAATCTGACAGGAACATCCCTGTTCAACAATGGCAAAGGAGAACTGCTTCACCTGAATGGAGTAGAAGCTGCAGGCGACTGGCAAAACCTGATGATGATACTTCGCAGAAGCCATGATAATGGATTAAGCTGGAGCAAACCACAAATCATAGCTTCAGAGCATACCAAAAGACATCAAGTCATTTCAGGTACATCAAGATCGAAAGAAGGATACCTTATCCAGGCATGTGATGCCGGACCAGGAAGTCATGACGGAAGTGCCATTCATATCAGTAAAGATGAAGGTAAAACATGGACTGACCCTTGGGACGGAAAAGCCTTGCCCGACTTCAACAAAGATAAGCGGGGAAGTACTATTGCAGGAATACATGCAGGAGTAGTGGCCTTAAAAGACGGCACGCTTATGGCTTTAGGAAGAGGTAACAGTATCGTCAATCAGGAAGGAAAGAAAAGAATGCCTATGAGTTTGTCCCACGATTTGGGTAAAACATGGACCTACTCTCCTTCTCCCTTCCCTCCCATCGACGGAGGACAGCGACTGGTATTGATGAGACTGAATGAAGGAGCTATTCTTCTTGTTTCGTTTACCGACCATCCGCAACGTACTCCGGAAAAAGAAAGAGGAATGACCTTTACTGCTGCCGATGGAACCACGTACACCGGATATGGAATGTACGCAGCCGTATCCTACGACGAAGGAAAGACCTGGCCCGTTAAAAAGCTACTGACAGACGGAACAACACGTTTTCTGAATGGAGGAGCATGGACTGGACATTTCATTATGGATGCCACTCATGCAGAACCCAGAGGTTATCTGGCAGGAACGCAAACTCCGGATAATACAATACATATTGTAAGTAGCAACCTATATTACCAGTTCAATCTAAAATGGCTGGAAAAGAAATAATAGTTCTTAATCCAATTAATATCATTATCCCTTATACAGGAATACAAAAAAATCAAGCTTGGCTGAAGAAAGCAACCGCTTCACAAAGCCAAGCTTGATTTTTTATATTATAAATAAGTTCTCTATTAACGAAGTCTTTCGTAAGCCTTTACCAGCATTTCATCTTTACCAATAGCACGTATTGCCAACCAATTCAATACAATAGCGACTAAAGGCAAACAAAGTGTCCACGACGGAGCAAAACTATTCTCCCCTTTCAACATCAGTACAAAAGTTACCAATGTAGCATAATAGCCGACCAGCAGAATAATGCTGAACAAAGTCAGACGAATCTGCAGCATACGCTTTCTATACAAGAAAATTGTTCCTAAAGCTACAAATCCTACCACCAGCAAAATTACAAACATAGCCCAAGGAGCATAATCGGCAGTACCGTCAGCGGCTACCAAAGCCAAATTGGTAAACTCTGTTACCGTATAGTCGGCAGCAATCAGATTACCAACCGGGAAAGACATCATAACTACCATCAGGATAGCTACGATCAGCAAATAAACTGTTTGAATACGCTGTATCATAATCGTAAACCGTATTCTATCTTTACTGCAGTTTTTCTTTCTCTTTCGCAGGGTTTCTATAATATACCTTTCCTTCGATATACTCCTGAGTAGCAATCAAAGTCGGCTTCGGAAGTTTTTCGTAATAACGAGAAATTTCAATCTGTTCTCTGTTTTCAAATACCTCTTCCAAGTTATCATTGTAAGACGCAAACTCCTGCAATTTCTTTGAAAGATCATTTTTCATTTCCACTGCAATCTGATTTGCACGTTTACCGATGATTGCCACTGTTTCGTATACATTACCAGTATCTTCGCACAATTCCATCATGTTACGAGTAACAGTATTCGTCGGAGCGTTTGTTTTTTTGTAATCCATAATTTCTTATTTAATTATAAACTGATTAATTTTCGTCATTCACATATTTGCTGGCATCTTTAAAGATAGCCTCTACTTCTTTCATATACTTGCTATCAGGAAACTCATTTTTGAATGCATAATATTCGTCAATGGTTTCGCGCATACGCTCAGCTTTCTTTTCCAAGACACTTTCCTTTGCCATATCATATTTGGCACGAAGAATCAAAATAGACAAATCCTCACGTCTCTGAGTGTACGGATATTCACGAAGAATATTCTGAGCAGTCACAACAGCAGCCAGATAGTTATTACCCGTACTACTGTATACGGTATTTCCGGTATAAGACCCCAAATCGTAATACAACTTGGCAGAAAGATATTCCTTTTCTACCAGTTTATCCTGCAGTTCAAATATCATATTCTGGGCTATATCACGACGATTGCTAGTCGGGAAATATTCCAAAAACATCTGCAACTCATCGATAGCCTTGTATGTACTACTCTGATCCAATCGAGGTTCCGGAGTATCCAGATAAAGAGCCTTACCACTATGGAAACGGGCCAATTCGGTATAGGTACCGCGAGGATAAGTCGTATAATAGGTATTAAAATAGTGAGAAGCTGTTACAAAATCTCCCTGATTATAATAAGTCATAGCCAACATATACAAAGACTCCTCTCCGTTGGATGTACCTTTCATAATAGGTATCAACTCTTCAAGAATAGTTGCCGCTCTCGAGTTTTGTCCTTTCGCAAAATAAGCTTTTGCAGCTTCATATTTATATTCGTAGTCTGTGCTTTTCAGCACTTTATTATACTCTCCGCACGAAGATAAAACTCCGGCAGAAAGGAGACCTATAACGATGTACTTTTTCATGCTAATAAATATAGTTGTGCAAAATTACGTCTTTCCACCGAATAATACAATACAGCAACACGGTTTTTATATTAAAGCTTGTTTAAATTTCAGCGAAACGGGTTCAAACTCCGTAAGTTTCCCGACAGAAAGAGCTACTTCCACTCATAGTTCCAACGGAAAGGCCAGCTTCTGTTTCCTCTTTCCTCCTTTGGATAAAAAGCTGCAAAAAGCAACATTCCATAAAAGGAAATTAAAGAAACTGTAGAGAGAATTTCTTTTACTTTTGCCCCCGTCTGTCGGATGAACAAAAATAATTGTGTATTTTTACACGATATATTACAAATCAACTAATCTTGTCCGTATTTTATGAATTTCGAACTTGTATCAGACTATCAGCCGATGGGTGACCAGCCGGAAGCTATTGCACAACTGACTGAAGGAGTGAAAGCCGGCACACCGGCACAGACCTTATTGGGGGTAACCGGTTCGGGAAAGACATTTACCATAGCCAACGTAATCAAGAATATCAATAAGCCTACACTGATCTTGAGCCATAACAAGACATTGGCAGCCCAACTATATGGAGAATTCAAGAATTTCTTCCCCAATAATGCCGTAGAATACTATGTGTCTTATTACGACTACTATCAGCCGGAAGCATATATCCCGTCTACCGATACGTATATTGAAAAAGACCTTGCCATCAACGACGAAATAGACAAGCTGCGTCTGGCTGCTACCTCGGCCCTGCTGTCGGGAAGAAAGGATGTCATTGTAGTATCATCGGTATCCTGTATATACGGTATGGGAAACCCGTCTGATTTCTATAACAATGTCATCGAAGTAAAGAAAGGAAAACTGATAGACCGCAACGTATTTTTAAGACGGCTGGTAGACAGTCTTTATGTAAGGAATGACATCGAGCTGAACCGAGGAAACTTCCGGGTTAAAGGTGATACTGTAGATATTTACCTGGCATATACCGACAATTTGCTCCGTATTATTTTCTGGGATGACGAGATAGATGCCATCGAAGAAGTCGACCCCATTTCCGGACATCGGCTGGGCAGTTTCGACGAATACAAAATCTATCCGGCCAATCTGTTTATGACAACCAAGGAGAGTACCTTACGTGCCATCCATCAAATAGAAGACGACTTGACCAAACAAGTAGCCTATTTTGAAGAAATAGGAAAACCTTATGAGGCAAAACGTATTTACGAACGCGTGACGTACGACATGGAAATGCTCCGCGAACTGGGACATTGTTCGGGTATAGAGAACTATTCGCGTTACTTCGACGGAAGAGAAGCCGGCACACGGCCTTACTGTCTGCTGGATTTCTTCCCGGAAGATTTCCTCATCGTAATCGATGAAAGCCATGTCAGCGTACCGCAAATACGGGCTATGTATGGTGGAGACCGTGCCCGAAAGACCAACTTGGTAGAATACGGATTCCGCTTGCCTGCCGCTATGGACAACCGTCCGCTTAAGTTTGAGGAATTTCAGGAAATGGCCAAACAGGTGATTTACGTCAGTGCTACTCCTGCCGACTACGAATTAATACAAAGTGAAGGTATTGTGGTGGAACAGGTCATTCGTCCTACCGGCTTGCTGGATCCGGTCATCGAAGTACGCCCCAGTATGAATCAGGTAGACGACCTGATGGAAGAAATACAACAGCGCATCGAGGCGGAAGAACGTGTACTTGTCACGACTCTGACCAAGCGTATGGCAGAAGAACTGAGTGACTATCTGCTGCGCCACGATATCCGTTGTGCATATATACACAGCGATGTCGAGACTTTGGAGCGTGTAAAAATCATGGATGACCTGAGAGCGGGAGTATATGATGTGCTGATTGGAGTAAACCTGCTGCGTGAAGGACTGGACCTGCCCGAAGTGTCGCTGGTTGCGATTCTGGATGCCGACAAGGAAGGCTTCCTTCGCTCCCACCGTTCACTGACACAGACAGCCGGACGTGCAGCACGTAATGTCAACGGTAAAGTGATTATGTATGCCGATAAAATTACAGACAGTATGAAGCAAACCATCGACGAGACCAACCGCCGACGGGAAAAGCAGCTGGCTTACAACGAAGCGCATGGCATTACTCCCAAGCAGATTAAACGTGCACGAAACAATGCGCTTTCCAATCTGCAACCGGCTTCTTCGGAAACTCCAAAAGCTCCCAAAGCTTATTCCGATGCTCCGGAAACCATCACCGCTGCAGCAGACCCTATTGTTCAATATATGTCGAAAGAGCAATTGCAAAAGAGCATAGAGCGTACCCGAAAACTGATGCAGGAAGCAGCCAAGAAGCTGGACTTCATCGAAGCAGCACAATATCGCGACGAATTGCTCCGTATGGAAGAAATGCTGAAAGAGAAATAACACATAAACTCAATACGCACCATGAACGAACTGGAAAAAATGAGGAATGGTCTGCTTGCCGACTTTACTGCTCCCGATATACAGGAAAGCTTCCGGCACTGCAAAACTTTATTGGCAAAATTCCGTATGCTCTCCATGTATGATGATGAGTATAGAACAATTCTGGAAGAACTGATACCAGGAATACCGAAAAGTGCTGTCATTATGCCTCCTTTTCATTGCGACCACGGCAATGGGATACGTTTGGGAGAGCATGTATTCATCAATGCCAATTGTACCTTTCTGGATGGTGCCTTCATTACTATCGGGGCACATACACTGATAGGTCCTAACGTACAGATATACACACCTCATCATCCTCTGAACTACCTGGAACGCCGTGAAGGGAAAGAATACTCCTACCCTGTCAGTATAGGTAGTGACTGCTGGATAGGAGGTGGAAGTATAATTCTTCCCGGCATTACTATCGGAGACCGTACCGTCATTGGGGCAGGCAGTGTAGTGACTAAAGATATCCCGTCGGATTGTATGGCAGTGGGAAATCCGGCTGTAGTCAAGAAAAGATTGCTTTAAGATAGCAAGAATGGAAAGAGAGTGATGTGTGTCGAATAATTTAATCGACGACGTCGTACGGAAAATCAACGGCGCCAACTGTACAGCCAACGGCGCCGATTCTCCGTACGACGTCGTCGTTTTAAACCAGCAAACAATATCACAGCATGATATTACTATAAAAAGTACCATTCCCTGCTGGTAATTCAAACCAGAGTAATCGCAGTCACTTAGTCTGATATAAAAAAAGAAAGAGAGCGTTTCAGATTCTGAAACGCTCTCTTTTCTTTATCTCGATTGAGTGAAAAATTATCCACCAAAGTTATCGTACATGATAGAAGATTCTTCAACGCCCAAGCTATCCAACATGCTAACCACAGCTTTTGACATCGGACCAGGACCACACATGTAGTATTCGATGTCTTCTGGAGCTTCGTGATCTTTCAAGTAAGTATTCAACATTACCTGATGAACGAATCCGGCAGTGTATTTTACACCAGCTGCATCTGCTGCAGGGTCCGGACGGTCCAGAGCCAAGTGGAAGTGGAAGTTCGGGAAGTCTTTTTCCAAAGCAAGGAAGTCTTCCAGATAGAATACTTCGTTCAATGCACGAGCACCGTAGAAGTAGTGCAATTCGCGGTCTGTAGTATGCAATGTACGAGTCATATGCATAATCTGTGCACGAAGCGGAGCCATACCGGCACCACCACCGACCCAAATCATTTCTTTCTTAGAATCGAAGATTGGGTGGAAGTCTCCGTAAGGACCACTCATCAACACCTTGTCACCCGGTTTCAGAGTAAAGATGTAAGAAGAAGCGATACCCGGATTTACATCCATAAATCCGCTACGGTCTGGTTTGAACGGAGGAGTAGCGATACGTACTGTCAACATGAACACGTCACCTTCTGCAGGATAGTTGGCCATAGAGTAAGCACGGATAGTTTCTTCCGGGTTCTTACATTTCAAGCCAAACAAACCGAATTTTTCCCAAGCAGGCAAATATTCGTCACCGATAAGGCTCTTATCAATGTCCTTGTTGTAATCCATTTCAAATTTAGGAATCTTAATCTGAGCATAAGAACCCGGGATAAAGTCCATGTGAGCACCTTTAGGCAACTGCACTTTGAACTCTTTGATAAAAGTAGCCACGTTCTTGTTTGAGATAACAGTACATTCGTACTCTTTTACACCCATTACAGATTCTGGCACCTTGATAGCCATATCACCTTTTACTTTTACCTGACATCCCAGACGCCAGTGGTCTTTCTGCTGTTTACGGCTGAAGTGGCTTACTTCTGAAGGAAGAATTTCACCACCACCTTCTACAACCTGACATTTACACTGTCCGCAAGAACCCTTACCACCACAAGCAGAAGGCAAGAATACATTGTTTACAGCCAATGTGTTCAACAGAGTAGAACCAGATTCTACTTCCAGCTGGTTCTCACCATTGATAGTCAATTTCACCTTACCCGATGCAACCAAGAAATTCTTGGCAACCAAGAGGATAACGACCAGCACAAGAATAGTCACAAGGAATACTCCAATGCTTGCTAAAATAAAATTCATATCCATTGTTTTATTCCTTTCTTTATTAGATGTTCAAACCAGAGAAACACATAAATGCCATTGCCATCAGACCTACAGTGATAAATGTGATACCCAATCCTTTCAACGGAGCAGGAACATCAGAGTAAGTCATCTTTTCACGGATAGCAGCCAAACCTACAATAGCCAGCAACCAACCGATACCAGATCCCAATGCATAAGAAATAGCATCACCGATACCACCGATAAACTTCGGATCAGAAGCTCCCAGACCGATACGCTGCTGCATGAACAGTGAAGCACCCATGATGGCACAGTTTACAGCAATCAAAGGAAGGAAAATACCCAATGATGCATACAGAGAAGGACTGAAACGTTCTACAATCATTTCAACCAACTGTACGATAGCCGCAATTACGGCAATGAAAAGAATAAAGCTCAAGAAGCTCAAGTCGATACCCAGAATACCATCTGCTGCAAGTACTTTTGTCTGGAGCAAATAGTTTACCGGCAATGTTACTACCAATACGAATGTAACGGCAATACCCAAACCAAGAGCAGTCTTCACATTCTTCGATACAGCAAGGTATGAACACATACCCAAGAAGAACGCGAAAATCATATTGTCCACAAAGATAGAGCGGACGAATAAACTTATAAAGTGTTCCATAATTATTTCCTTATTTTATTATTCTTTTTCCTGCAATTCTTTGTGTTTTGCACGCTGGTACCAAATAATACAAGCAACGATAATCAATGCCATAGGAGGCATCAACATCAAACCGTTGTTTACATAACCGGCACTCTTAATTGCATCGTAATTCAAAATATTGAAACCAAGCAGAGTTCCTGAACCAAGCAGTTCACGGATGAATGCTACCATAACCAGAATCTTGGCATATCCCAAACCGTTTCCGATACCGTCCAGACAAGATTCCCACGGACCATTTGACATTGCAAAAGCTTCCAGACGTCCCATCAGGATACAGTTTGTAATAATCAAACCTACGTATACAGACAACTGTACGCTTACATCATACGCAAATGCTTTCAAAAGTTCACTTACAATTGTTACCAATGCAGCTACTACTACCAACTGTACGATGATACGAATACGGTTAGGAATAGTTTTACGGATCAATGAAATTACTACATTGGAAAATGCTGTAATGATTGTTACTGAAAGCCCCATTACAATAGCCGGCTCCAACTTAGAAGTTACGGCCAATGCAGAACAGATACCCAATACCTGAACGGTAACCGGGTTGTTCAAGCCCAACGGAGTAGAAAATACTTCTTTGTTTTTAGCTGAAAATAAACTTCCCATATGATTATCTCCTCCTTTTTTATTCTTTAGTAGTTAAAAATTTGGTATACTGTCCCATACAATCTTTCAACATTTTGTCTACTGCAACTGATGTGATTGTACCTCCAGAAATACCGTCTACCTGGAATTCCGGTTTTTCAACCTTACCGTTCTTTACAACACCCAGACCGATTGCTTCACCATCCAGTACATTCTTATCCTTGAATTCATTCTGGAAATGTTCTGTTGCAATTTCAGCACCCAGACCCGGAGTTTCAGAAGCATGAGAGAAATAAGTACCGTAAACAGTATTCTTGTCTTCATTCAATGCAACATATCCCCAGATAGCGCCCCACAATCCGGCACCGTATACAGGAATTACATATTTAGTCTGACCTTCGATTTCGCAAACGAACAAATGAGAACGTCCGTTTTCCTTGAAGTCTTTTTCATAAGCAGTTACAAAAGCTCCTTCATACGGAGTAAGTGTACCGTCTGCTGCTACCAGCATATCAGATTTTACAATCTTAGCAAATTCAGCCTCAGCATCCTGAACATTCTTAATTCCTAATGAAGAAAGGATCTGTTTTTTAGTATCCAGCTCTACGTTCTTTCCCTGAATATCGCGCAGAGAAGAGTTAACGAAAGCCAGCAAGAATGCTACGATAACAACCATTACCGAAGCATAAATGATAGTATAAGAGTTACTATTAGTATTCATTGTATATTCGGTTTTTACTTGTTAGACATAGCACGTTTTGCACGACGGGAAATATTGTTCTGAACCACTACATAGTCGATCAGCGGAGCAAAGATGTTCATCAGCAGGATAGCCAACATCATACCTTCTGGATAACCTGGGTTCAATACACGGATAATGATTGCCATAGCACCAATCAGGAAACCATATACAAACTTACCGTTTTCTGTACGTGAAGAAGTAACAGGGTCTGTTGCCATAAATACAGCACCAAAGCAGAAGCCACCCAAGCACAAGTGTTCATACCAAGGCATATGAGCGATTGAAGTATCAGGACCGATTGTATTGAAAATCCATCCCATTACAGCACCACCTACAAATACAGACAACATAGTCTTCCAGCTTGCCACGCCTGTCCACAAAAGGATTACTGCACCGATTGCAATAGCGATTACGCTAGTTTCACCGATAGAACCCGGAATCAAACCAGTCACCATATCCCAAGAGAATGCAGGACATTCTGCAACTTTAGCCACACCAAGAGGAGTAGCAGCAGTCAAACCGTCTACGGTCTGTCCCATACCGAAGATGCTGTTACCTGATACCCATACAGCATCACCAGACATCTTAGTAGGATAAGCAAAGAACAAGAATGCACGAGTAATCAATGCAGGGTTAAAGATATTCATACCTGTACCACCGAATACTTCTTTTGCAAAAATTACAGAGAAGGCAGTAGCAACAGCCAGCATCCACAACGGACAGTCTACCGGAACAATCATCGGAATCAACATACCAGAAACCAGGAAACCTTCCTGAATTTCTTCTTTCTTCCACTGAGCTACGATAAACTCAATACCCAAACCTACTACATAAGAAACAATGATTTTCGGCAATACAGCCAAGAAACCATATACAAATTTTTCAATAATGCTACCTTCGATACCTGCTGCAAGATAGTGCTGATAGCCTACGTTAAACATACCAAACAGCAATGCCGGTATCAATGCAATAACCACGATTGACATGATACGCTTACTATCAATCGCATCGTGGATATGCGTACCTGTCTTCGATGTTGTATTCGGAACGAACAAGAATGTTTCAAAACCGTCGAATACAGAACGAAGAGCATGGTATTTGCCTCCCTCTTCAAAGTTCGGCTTTATCTTGTCGAGATAATTTCTTAATGCTTTCATTTAGTTTTATTCTTTAAATTAGTTGACAAGGAAAAAGATTGATATTTTTCCACTCCTTGTTACCTTTATTTATTAACACATTTCACGACGGAGCATATCCAGTCCCTCACGAACGATACGCTGTAATTCCATCTTTGAAGAGCAAACAAATTCGCAAAGAGCGAAATCTTCCGGTGCAACTTCGTAGATACCCAACTGCTCCATGCGGTCAATGTCGCCAGCAATGATAGCCTTAATCAAATACTCAGGCATGATATCCATCGGGAGTACCTTATCGTATTCATTAGCCATAATCATATGACGTTCTCCACCTTTCACACGTGCATCGAGTGTATATTCTTTTTTACCCATCAACCAGCTGAAGTAAGAATGGCTTACACTAAACTGATTGAAACGAGGCATAATCCATCCCAACATTTCGTGTACATCATTCCCTTCCGGAATTACAGTCACCTGGCTATGGAAAGCGCCCAAGAAGCCGTTTGCTGGAATCTGCTTACCAGTCAACGGGTTACCACTGATATAGCGCAATTCTTTGTCTTTGTTTACATTGTCAACCAACACATCTGTCAGCAATGCACCGACTTTCAGCTTGCAATAAGCAGGTTTCTTTACTTCTGAACCAGTAATAGCTACGGTACGAGTCAAATCCACACGTCCTGTATTGAACAAGCGACCAATAAAGATAACTGCTTGAGGATCGATAGTCCATACTGTTTCACCTTTATTAATAGGTGCAATGTGGTTAATTTGCACGCCCACATTTCCAGCCGGATGAGGACCGTCAAATGCTGTAACAGTCACATTCTTTGCCTGAGTCAAAGCAGATGACTTCTGATTCACACTCACATTTAAATAAGTCTTGGCCATTTTAGCCAAAGCATCAAGTCCTGTCTGGAAATTAGCTTCTTCACCTTTCAAAGCCACTTCGAAATCGGGAGCCAGCGGATTGCTATCGAATGCAGATACGAAAATTGCATTCGGTGCAATAGTAGGATCAGCTACTACATCATACGGACGCTGTTTGATAAATGCAAACATACCGGCATTCAGCAATGCTTCCTTCACTGCAGCACCATCCAACTGAGCTACATTTTTCTTGCCAAACTCTTCGAAATCTTGTTCAGCAGCAGCTTCAACTGTAATGCTTAACACTTTACGGCGGGCACCACGCTCCACACATGTCACTACGCCACTTACAGGCGATACAAATTTCACTTCAGGATGATTCTTGTCAATAAACAAGGGTCCTCCGGCCATTACATATTCCTGTTCTTTTACTACAACCTTCGGTGTAACACCTGTAAAATCATCGGGACACAAAGCATAGAATCCCGGCTCTTTTACAGCCATAACCTCAGCAGCAGCTTTGCCTTTCAGGTTTATGTCCAAGCCTTTACGCAATTTAATTACATTTGCCATATTGGGTTATAAAAATGGTTTACTAATTTGCGTGCAAAATTAAAGAAAAAATAAGTAAATAAAGAACAATTCTGCTGCGAATTAGAGAAATATTTCTTTAAAATAAAGAAGTCTTACAGATTTATCCACAAAGAGATACCGGGCACCTCAAAGCAACACCCAAACAAACAGCCTCCTCATCACAATGATAAAAACGACCGTCACAGCAGAATGGTATCAATATCCGATAAAGATGTAAGAACACAACAATTACCATCTAATTTCCAGCAACAAAAAAAGGCTGCAAGGACATTCCCTTACAGCCTTCAAGCATTTGTTATTTCTCTTTCTGGTAATAACGTACCCAATCAATCTGCATTTCCACAGGAAGATCAAGAGTATCAACCTTTCCTACCCAGTTTCCTCCCAGCTGCATATCAATAAGCAGATAATAAGGACGATCGAACGGGAATTGCCCTTCTTTATCCGTCTCAATGCGAGGATAAGTCAGCGTATGTTTGTCATTGATAAAAAACACTACACTATCCGGATACATTTCCACCGCATATACATTATAATCATCCGGATTGATTGAAGCAGTTGTTCCCCGTTTCGGATTATCCAATATTCCCAAATGTTGGGTATAAACCGAATGCACAGTCTGATAAGCAATTGAATCGTAGTTCAACCGTTCCATGATATCAATTTCACCTCCTGTCGGCCATACATATTTCTCTTCCTCAAAAGGCTTCAGCCAAATAGCAGGCCATGCTCCTGTACATCCTTCCAACTTTGCCTTCACCTCAATGCGGCCCCCATAAAATGCCCGCTTGTATTTGGTATACAATCCTCCTGTAATATAGGCAAGTGTATCCTTGGTTCTGTCGGGATTCATAATACCTTTCAGCACCAGATTGCCATTACGCATTTCATAACATGCCTCATTATCGGACATATGCTGTGCCCATTCCGGATGCCATCGGGGAATCTTTGACCATGTAGCTGTATCAAACGCTGTTCCTTCAAATTCATCCTCCCAAACAAGTCTCCAGTCATCTTTCCCCTTTTGAGAAGAGCAAGAGACCAGCGAGGTAAAAAACAACACTCCTAACAAGTAACTTAATTTCATAGCCGAAACTGTTATTCTTCAGAAGCAAACATCGGATCCCATGCCGGCAAGCGAACCGGTTTCTGTTTCAGGATATCCAATACTTTTTCCGGAACATATTTCTTTTCTACTACCAGGCGGAACATATATTCATCAAACCATTCATCAGTCATAATCATATGTCCCTGATATCCAGAAGATGCTCCCCAACTATTTTCCACCATCCACTTTTTAGGCTTACCGTTTTCATCCAAATCGACAGCCATCAAAGTCATTGCATGACTTGAGCCACTGGCAAAAGTCTGAATACGTTGTTTTTTATTCATGCCGAATGTGGTCCCCATCAATGAGTCATAGTCAAAATTGCGCAAATCAAGAACACCACGTTGACGATCCATAAATTTACCTACATCACACGAGAAGTACATCATCGTACTGCCTTTAATAGAAGCAATTGCCATCGCCTTGATATCCTCTATCGGCAAGTTCACATAAGTCCAGTTCTTTCCATCGTATGCATGGCGGTCGAAATCAATTTCATAACATTTATAATACTCACGGCTTGGATCATTCATCAGCATGACATAGTTGTTGGTCAAATCATTACCCAAGAATTCCTTGTAGAAGGATTGCGGCGTATATTCTTTTGTCACTCCATTAATAGTCCAAGAAAAGCGTTCAACCGGCTCACCAAAAGCCAAAGCCAACATCCGATATACTGTACCCAACATTTCTGTTTTTTTAGCTTCGAGAGCAGATGGTTTTGCGCCTTTAGATGCTTCCTCACGAAGTTGCAGACCAAACTCTTTCAACTTCAATCCTACCAACCGGCTAATCTGAGCTGTGTTCTCACTGCTATATGTTTCCGGCATCACTTCAGAAGGTACGACACCATACTTGCCAATAATATCAGAAATACCAGTAAACTGCCCTCCATCATTCAGTGGATTACGGAACAACCACTCTACCATTTTATCATCCAAAGGCTTCTTACTGGTATCGATAATACCTTGCAGAAACAAGTTGGCCTTTTCCAACTGATCATAGAAGAAACAATAATTCTGAGAAAAAGTCAATTCATCAAGTCCATATTTAGCCATCATCTGGGCACGAAGCACATTCAATCCGGTAAACAGCCAGCAACGTCCTGACTGCTTCTGGTTAGTAATGCCATGTGACACCACCTTATGAGAAAAATGAGTATCAAAATTAACCAGACTTTCCTGATTACGCGCCAACACACTGATATCAGTACCAGCCATTGCATTATGAATAGCCTTATCGGCTGCCGTATGTTTATAAGCTCCTTTTATTTTCCCGAGCATCTCCTGAGTAATTCCCCCATCCTGTGCCTGTACAGCAAGTGCAGTAGCCAACAGACATGCCAATGTCATGTGTTTTTTCATCGATTTTTGTCTTTTATTTTATATTAATAATGTTTTCTTCGCCAAAAGTAGGAAAACTTCTCCGATATTCGTAATTTTGATGACTTTTTTGTTACTAACATGCGGTTAAGACCTATCAAACATATCATACAGTTTACCATCATTCTGCTACTTGTCCTGTATTTCGGGATAATAGGCATTCTGAATGTTCCTTATATTCAGCGTCAAATGTCTGTTTATGCCAGTCAAGAATTAAGCAAGATTTTACAGACAGAAGTAAATGTTGGTAACATTGATTTAGGATTACTAAACCGTATCATCATTCAGAATGTAACCTTACAAGACCGGCAGGGAAAAGAACTGCTGAAAGTAGCACGTCTATCAGCTAAGTTTGATATCCATTCACTTGTATCTGGAAAAATCCGTATCAGCAGTGTACAACTGTTCGGTCTCAATGCACATTTAAATCGTCCTACCCCCGATAGTGCACCTAATTTTCAATTTATACTCGACACTTTTGCTTCAAAAGATACGGTAAAAAAAGAGTCCAACATCGACCTTCGTATTAATGCCGTATTGATACGCCGTGGACAAATACATTATGATTTGCTTTCGGCTCCTGCTACTCCAGGAGTATTCAACGGCAATCATATTGGTATTGAAAACCTTTCTGCTACACTTTCACTGAAAGCTTTCAGCCGCGACTCTTTGAATGCACAAATCCGCCGTATGAGTTTCAATGAGCAAAGTGGATTTACGCTGAAGAAATTAGCTCTTAAACTTACGGCCAATCGTCGCCATCTGGCAGCGAACCACATTGAAGTAGCACTTCCACAAACATTATTACAAATTGACACCATTGCAGCCTTCTACAATGGATTCGACTCTCTGCCTAAGCTCAGCGAACAAACACGCTACATGGGTAAACTTCATGCAGAAATTACCCCATCCGATATTGCATCTTTTGTTCCGGCTTTACAGCATTTCCACGATCCGGTTACCTTGCGCCTTGCATTCAAAGGAAAAGGAAATCGTACGGAATGTACAGAGCTGTATGTTACCAATCCGTCTCAGAGCCTGCTTATAAAAGGAAACGCTACTGCCGACCAATGGAACAGCAAGCGTAACATGTATTTATCCGGCAATCTGGAAACAGCTCAAATCAATAAAGAAGGAGTGCAGTGGCTCCTTCAAAATTTAACAGGAAAACAGGATAAAGAAAAAACTTTAGAACGTCTTGATTTTGTCCGGTTCAACGGTAACATTTCCGGCTACTTACAGCAACTCACCACAAAAGGAAGTTTCACCTCAAACGCAGGAACAATCAATGGTAACGTCACCATGCATACAGATACTCTCACGGGCTTACGTTCATATTCCGGGAAGATTTCCAGTAAAGAGCTGAATCTGGGTATTCTGTTGAACCAGGAAAAGACCTTAGGAAAAACTTGCTTTGACGTAGAACTGAAAGGATTCAAATACAGAAACAACAAACCCGAATCGTACATAAAAGGAAACATTGCTTCGTTTGAATACAAACAATACGAATATCACAACATCAGTCTGGACGGACAGTATACACGAGGAGGATTCAACGGACGGTTAGCCCTTAACGACCCCAACGGAAATATTGAAATCAATGGAAAGTTTGTCACTTCACAGCAAACTCCCGATTTTAACCTAAGAGCCGTAGTACAACATTTTCGCCCGAATGATCTGAACCTGACAACCAAGTACAAAAATAAAGACTTGTCATTAAGTCTTACAGCCGATTTCAGCGGTCATTCCATCGACGATATGCAAGGCAAAATCAGTATAGACAGTTTACTGGTAAACTCTACAGAAGAAGACCAGCGATATTTCCTGCCTAATTTGTCGGTTACTACCGGTAGTGTCAAAGATAGAAGTGAGAAACAAATACGCATTGACTCTCCTTTTATTCAAGGTAGCGTAGAAGGAAATTACTCGTACCGTACCCTGTTGACCAGTATTCTCAAAACCGCACAGCGATACGTACCGGCATTGGTTTCTTCTAAGAAAAAATTACCTGAAACCAACAATAATTTCCGCTTCCGTTTTGCACTGGAAAATGCAGAATTCTTTTCGAAAGTACTGGATATGCCGGTAGAATTGTCTATGCCAGCCAATATAAGCGGTTATTTCGACGATGAGCAGACTCATTTGCAAATCCGAGGATATGTGCCCGAATTTACATACAATGGCTCCTACTATGAATCAGGAGTACTTTTGTGTGAGAACAGCGAAGATATGCTTCAATGCCACGTCAGGGCAAACAAGAGAATGAAGAAAGGTGCCATGGTAAACCTGGCATTGACAGCCAGAGCCAAGGACGATAAGCTTCGCACTACAATAAACTGGGGAAATAATACAAGCACAACATTCAGCGGGAAAGTGGAAGCTTTGGCTCATTTCAAACAGTCGGAAGAAAAAAAACAACTGCATACCACTATCGACATACAGCCAAGTCAAATTATTTTAAATGATATGGTATGGCGTATTCACCCGGCAGAAATTATTGTCGAAAAAAACAATATAGAGGTAAACAACTTCCTCTTTGAGCATGCAGACCAGCATCTGAGAGCCAACGGAAAAATCGGCAAGGAAGAAACCGACTCCTGCATTGTAGATCTGAAGAATATCAATCTGCAATACATCATGGATATTATCGAGTTTCATGCCGTGAAATTCAACGGAATGATAACCGGAAAAGTACATCTGAATCACGTACTTGAAGATCCGGTGATGCACACACGGCTCGATGTAAAGGGATTCTCTCTGAATGATGCACTGCTGGGAAGAGCCGACATTACCGGTAAATGGGACAAAGAGCTGGGAGGAGTACGACTGTTTGCAGACATCAAGGAAGATACAGTTTCGTTCACTAAAGTAAACGGCTATGTGTCCCCCAAAATGAAAGGTCTTGACCTTCATATACAAGCCGGAGGAACAAACCTTGCGTTGTTACAACCATTCATCGAAGGTATTTTCAGTAACGTACAGGGACGTACATATGGCAATATCCGACTGTTCGGCCCATTTTCGCAATTAGACTTAGAGGGAACAGCCAATGCCAATGTATCAATGAAAGTAAATATTCTGAATACGAGCTTTCAGGCCAGCTGCGATTCACTGCGAATTACCCCCGGACACTTTGCTTTCCGAGATGTAAGACTAACAGACCCGGAGGGACATACCGGAATTGTAAATGGAGATCTGAACCATACAAAACTCAAGAATCTGTTGTACCGTTTCCGTTTCGATACAGACAACATGCTGGTATATAAATCGGAAAAAGAAACTCCTGACTTCCCTTTCTACGGACAAATCTATACAAGCGGAAATGTCAGTCTGCAAGGAGGAGGAGCCAACGGACTTAGTGTAGACGGAAACTTACGTACCGATGCAAAAACTTCATTTGTATACGTAACCACTACAGCTGCTGAAGCTACCAGTTCGCAGTTCATCACATTTGTAGACCGTACTCCACACCGGCTGCAGGAAAATATACAGACCGACTTATACCATCATCTCAATGAAGAAAAGGAAGATGATGAAGATGATACTCCGGGGGATATTCGTCTGAACCTCCAGATAGAGGCCACACCGGCTACTACCATGAAAATTGTAATGGACCCTGCCGCAGGCGACTATATCTCTGCAAACGGAACAGGCAACCTTCGTATCAACTTCTTCAACAAAGGAGATTTTCAGATGTTCGGAAATTATAACATCGAAGAAGGTATCTATAAGATGAGTATGCAGAATATCATCAGAAAAGACTTTATACTCCAGTCCGGAGGAACGGTATCTTTCAATGGTAATCCTAAGCAGGCGAATCTGAATGTGCAGGCTATTTATACTGTCAACTCTGCTTCGCTGAACGACTTGATTGCAGATGCTTCTACAAATAAGGGAACAGTAAGGGTTAACTGTATTCTGAACTTGTCCGGCAATCTGACCGCTCCTACCTTAACATTTGATCTCGACCTGCCGACTGTCAGCGACGAAGACCGGGAACTGGTACGCAGTCTGACCAGTACGGAAGAACAGATGAATACTCAGATTATCTACCTGCTGGGAATTGGTAAATTCTACACTTACGATTATGCCAACAATGCACAGTCGTCGAATGCAACCAGTTCACTGGCTTTCAGTACGCTCTCCGGTCAGTTGAACAACATGCTCTCGCAGGTAATAGACAGCCAAAACTGGAACGTAGGAACCAGTCTGAGTACCGGTCAGGAAGGATGGACAGATGTAGAAGCCGAAGCCATCTTGTCCGGAAGATTGCTGAACAACCGGCTGATTATAAACGGAAACTTCGGATACCGTGACAATCCGATGCGGAACACCAACTTTGTGGGCGACTTCGAAGCAATGTGGCTGCTTACAAAAAACGGAGAATTCCGTCTGAAAGGATACAACGAAACAAACGACCGATACTTTACCAAATCTACGTTGACTACTCAGGGTATCGGATTTATGTACAAGAAAGATTTCACTAACTGGAGAGAGCTTTTCGACTGGATTTTCCTTCGCCGAAGAGGCAAGCGAAGTTCTAAAGAAAATGCATCTTATAAACCCGAGGCCATCCAACCGACCTCACAAGATAAAAAAATAAAAAATACAAACTAACAAGATAAATATGGAAACAATGTTTTTTCTGCCTGCCGAATGGCACAAACAAAGTTATATCCAGCTTACATGGCCTCATGCTGATACAGACTGGGCTTATATGCTGGACGAAGTAGAAGCTTGCTTCCTTCAGATAGCCGAAGCAATAGCCAGCAGACAACCGCTGCTGCTGGTTGCCCCTGAGTTTCCCGAGGTATTAAAAGACTCTCCTTACAAGGAAAACATTCATTTTACAAGCTGTCCGACCAACGACACTTGGGCCCGCGACCACTCTTTCATTACTCTGCTGGATGCACAGAACCATCCTATCCTGCTTGACTTCTGTTTTAACGGATGGGGAATGAAGTTTGCAGCCGACAAAGACAATCTTATCAACAGCCATCTGTACGAACAGAAAATAGTACAGGGAGAATATGTCAACTGCCGCAACTTTGTTCTCGAAGGAGGCTCCATAGAAAGCGACGGAGAGGGTACTCTTCTGACTACTTCGCTGTGTCTGCTGGCCTCTAACCGTAACGATACCATGAACCGCGCACAGATAGAAGAGTATCTGAAAGAACGCTTTAATCTTCGTCAGGTATTATGGTTGGATCATGGTTTTCTGGCAGGAGATGATACCGACAGTCACGTTGATACATTAGCCCGCCTGTGTCCGGATCATACCATTGTGTATGTACAGTGTACCGACGAAACCGACGAGCACTATACAGCACTGCATGCCATGGAAGAACAGCTGAAGAGCTTCCGTACAATAGACGGAAAACCTTATCGCCTGCTTCCGTTGCCAATGGCAGATGCCGTATACGACGAAGACGGACTCCGTATTCCGGCTACTTATGCCAACTTCCTGATTATGAACGAGGCTGTACTCTACCCTACTTACAATCAGCCGGAGAACGACCGTAAGGCAGCATCTGTACTGGCAGAAGCTTTCCCCGGAAGAGAAATCGTAGGCATAGACTGCCAGGCACTGATCAAACAGCATGGTTCACTGCACTGTGTAACAATGCAATATCCCGAAAATGTAAGACCTAACACTTTATAAAATTATGAAAAGAACTATCCGAGTAGGTATCGTGCAGCAATCATGCACCAACGACCTCAAATTCAATTTGGAAAAGTTGCACCGCAACATTGCGTCTGTGGCACAGGCTGGAGCTCAGCTCGTAGTTTTGCAGGAACTGCATAACACTCCTTACTTCTGCCAGACAGAAGACACTAACCTGTTCGATTTGGCAGAACCTATTCCCGGACCTTCTACCGGTTTTTATAGTGAAATAGCGGCTGCTTATCATATCGTTCTTGTGACTTCCCTGTTCGAACGACGTGCTGCCGGACTGTATCACAATACGGCTGTAGTATTCGATGCAGACGGAAGTATTGCAGGAAAATACCGCAAAATGCATATTCCAGACGATCCTGCCTATTACGAGAAATTTTATTTCACACCGGGCGACATTGGCTTCGAACCGATTCAGACATCCATCGGAAAGTTGGGTGTACAGGTTTGCTGGGACCAGTGGTATCCGGAAGGAGCTCGTCTGATGGCACTGAAGGGAGCAGAACTGCTGATTTATCCTACCGCTATCGGATGGGAAAGTACCGACACACAGGAAGAAAAAATGCGCCAGTTGGGAGCATGGGTTACCGTACAGAGAGGCCATGCTGTAGCCAACGGATTGCCGGTTATTGCAGTAAACCGTGTAGGACTGGAACTGGATCCTTCGGGACAGACCAACGGAATCCAATTCTGGGGAAACAGTTTTGTAGCCGGTCCGCAGGGTGAACTTCTGGCACAGGCAAGCAACTTGAAAGAAGAAAACCTGGTAGTGGAAATTGACATGAACCGTAGTGAGAATGTTCGCCGCTGGTGGCCATTCCTGCGCGACAGACGAATTGATGAGTTCGGCAACCTGACCAAACGTTTTATCGACTAAACGCATATATAAGAAAGGATAAAGGTCATTGCCTTTCTTTATAAAAGCTTCCGAAAATTGGAGATGAATAACCTTCGTTTTCGGAAGTTTTGTTTTTACTCTCATTCTTCTACTCTCCCCTCTCCTGCACATTCCGATAGCTGACACATAAAGGCATAGTATCAATCAGAGAGTTCATTCGACGACGTCGATTTTACATTCAACGCCGTCGTTTATAAAACCAACGACAGTGGCTGTAAAGCCGACGACGTCGGATAACGCACAGTACACATTCTTCTACTCTTCGCGAAAGGCTACACCAAACTATCTTTCTTGCAGTACTTCCTATCACAAACCAACATTGGAGGAAAGGATGCAAAAAACATCGGCGGTGCTGGTCTTTGCTTCCTACGCAAAAACCAACACCGCCGAAAGTGTATCAGAAAAATCCTCCCTCCGATTCCCGGAGAGAAGGTCTTGAATTATTACAAGCCAAACAATACAGCCAGGCCCTTATCTACTCCGGAAAAGCCCATAAAGGCCATAGCCAGCAAACCAGCTGTTACCAGAGCGATAGACATACCACGCATTCCCTTCGGAATATTTACCAGACTCAACTGCTCGCGAATACCTGCAAATACAATCAGAGCCAAAGCAAAGCCAAGTGCTGTAGAGAAAGCATATACTACACCTGTAAGCAGATCGTATTCCTTCTGAATAACAAGAATAGTCACACCCAGAATACAGCAGTTAGTTGTAATCAACGGAAGGAATACTCCCAATGCCTGATACAAAGAGGGAGATACCTTTTTCAGAATAATTTCCACCATCTGTACCAATGCAGCAATTACCAGAATAAAGGCAATAGTCTGCAAGTAACCCAATCCTGTAGGATTCAGTACAAAATGCTGAATCAGATAAGTTACAATAGTAGCCAGTGTAAGTACGAAAGCCACGGCAGCTCCCATACCCATTGCGGTTTCCACCTTCTTAGAAACTCCCAAGAACGGACAGATACCCAAGAACTGTGACAACACAATGTTGTTCACAAATATAGCGGTGATAAATATCAATATATATTCCATATCTTCTTTTTGTTTTTAGGAGTTAAGCTTTCTTCAGTTTGTTCACAATTGCAATCAGGTAACCCAATGCAATAAATGCTCCCGGTGCCAATACGAAAATCAGCATACCGTAATTTTCGGGCATCAAGGCTATATTAAACAATTTTCCTGTACCCAGGAATTCGCGTACACCACCCAGAATAGTCAGTGCAATGGTAAAACCAAGTCCCATTCCCAATCCGTCGAAGAAAGAAGCCAACGGAGTATTCTTGGCAGCAAAGGCTTCTGCACGTCCCAGCAAGATACAGTTTACTACAATCAACGGAATGAACAATCCCAATGTAGCATACAAAGCCGGAACATAAGCCTGCATAATCATCTGCAACAAAGTCACAAACGAAGCAATGACTACCACAAAGATAGGAATACGTACCATATCAGGCACCAGTTTCTTGATTAATGAAATAACCACATTCGAACAAATCAATACAAACATGGTAGCCAATCCCATACCCATACCATTGATGGCAGAAGAAGTAGTACCCAACGTAGGACACATACCTAAAAGGAGTACAAACGTAGGATTCTCTTTCACAATCCCGTTCATCAATACTTTAAAATTATTCATAGTCTATTCCTCCTTTTAATTGTTTTCTACGTTTTCTGTATTCTCGCTCTTAGCCTGAGAAGTAGCACCACTGGTTCCGTCTACATGCTGATTCTTGTAAGCCGCATACGCATTGTTTACAGCTTGCAGAAATGCACGGGTTGTAATTGTAGAAGCAGTAATGGCATCTATTTCTCCTCCGTCTTTACTTACTACCAAAGGAGCATTTCCCGGATTCTTTCCGGTGATATCACCTTTGGCACCTTTCTTAAACCAGTCGGCAGCTTTCGAACCCAAGCCCGGAGTTTCCGAATGGCTCAACAAAGAATAATCGATGATGTTTCCTTCCGGATCGAAACCTACCAGCACAGTCAGCGTTCCGCCAAATCCATTGGAAGAAGATTCTACGGCCGCACCGATAAATTCTCCACCTTTAGTAGCCTTATAGATTTTGTACGATACTCCACTTACCTCGATAGTTTCGGGAGCCTCAGCCGGATTGTTGTCAAATCCGGGTACCACCACAGCAATTGCATCACTCAATGTCTTGGCATTGGCCTGTGCAATCGGTTCGGCTGTTACTTCGTTCACCCATCCCAGCAATGCACCGGCAACAACTGTAAATCCGGTGAGCGACAAAGCCATATTCTTTAAAGATGATTCTAACTTTTTCATTTCTTCACAACCTCCCCAAAACGTTTAGGTTTACAATAGGTGTTAATCAGCGGAGTAAATGCATTCATGATGAGAATAGCAAAAGACATACCTTCCGGATATGCACCGAATGTACGGATTACTACAGTCAGGAAACCAATTGCTACACCATAAATAAGCATTCCCTTGTGGTTCATCGGAGAAGTCACATAGTCGGTTGCCATGAAAATAGCTCCCAACATCAAACCACCGGTAAACAGATGAGTCAGTCCTCCTGCATATTTCACCGGATCAACCAGATCCAGAATAGAAGCAAATACAAATACGGTGAGCAGGATAGAAACCGGAATGTGCCATGTAATGATTTTCTTCCACAGCATATAGACCAAACCTAACAACAATGCGACTGCACTGATTTCTCCCACACAACCAGGATTATTTCCCAGGAACAAATCCAATACACTTGGCAACTGGCTCAGTGCTTCTGTATCGCCGTGTACAGCCTGCTTCATCAGGGCCAAAGGAGTAGCACCTGTAGCAGCATCGGTGTAAGAAGTCCACTGAGAAGTAAGTGGCCATGAAGTCATCTGAACAGGGAAAGAGATAAGCAGGAACACACGTCCTACCAATGCTGGATTGAAAGGATTGCATCCTAAACCACCAAATGTCATCTTACCTATACCGATAGCTACCAACGCACCGATAATAATAATCCATAACGGAAGATTGGAAGGAAGATTGAATGCCAGCAACAAACCTGTAAGAGCGGCAGAGCCATCCAGAATAGTATTGCGGCTGCGTTTCAATATAAATTTGGTAATAGCCCATTCAAAGAACATACAGGCTACAACCGATGTCAGCGTAACGATGACAGCTCCCAGACCGAACATATAAAACGATACAAGCAAGGCAGGTATCAAAGCGATAATTACACCGTACATGTTTTTCTGTACGCTGTCGCCGCTATGCACGTGGGGAGATAACGATACTATTAATTTATTTGCCATAATAACTTTTGAGTTTTTGAGTTTGTAAGTTTTTGAGTTTAAGTCTCCGAGTTTATAAGTCTATATGGCTGCAAACCGTGCGTCCATCACAAACTTAGGAACTTAAGAACTTAAAAACTCACTTTTTAGCATTACGTGCGCGGATAATACCACCCACCTTACCTTTACCTAAACGAATATAATCCAGCATCGGACGATGTGAAGGACATGTAAACTGACATGAACCGCACTCAATACAAGACATAATCATTGCGTGCTCTACACGTTCCCAGTCTTCATGTGCCGAACAAGTAGCCAAAAGGAATGGCTCCAGTCCCATCGGACAGGCACTTACACACTTCGCACAACGGATACAAGGATCTGGTTCTGCACGGCGTGCCTCCTTCTCGTTCATCAGCAATACACCTGAACTACCTTTGCAGATAGGAACTTCTGTATTGGCCAAAGCTTTACCCATCATTGGTCCACCTCCGATTACCTTTCCGGTATCTTCCGGCAGTCCGCCGGCAGCCTCAATAAGCTGGCTCATCGGAGTTCCCATACGAGTAAGGAAGTTAGACGGATTTTTCACCGACTTACCTGTAACGGTTACAATACGTTCGAACAAAGGTTTGTTCTTCTGAACTGCTTCGTATACGGCATAAGCAGTACCTACATTCTGCACCACAGCTCCTACATTGATAGGAATAGCAGGAGGAGCAGGAACCTGACGACCGATTACAGCATCGATCAACTGTTTTTCACCTCCCTGTGGATATTTTACTTTCAAAGGTACTACCTCAATGCCTGGGTAAGATGCAGCTTTTTCAGTCATCAGTTTAATTGCATCAGGCTTATTGTTTTCTATACCGATATATGCCTTTGTTACTTTAGCAGCTTTCATCAGAATGCTTACACCCACGAGTACTTCATCTGCTTTTTCAAGCATCAGACGATGGTCTGCAGTCAGATAAGGTTCACATTCTACTGCATTGATAATAACACATTCGGCCTTGCAACCCGGAGGAGGAGTCAGTTTCACATGAGTCGGGAAACATGCACCACCCATACCAACGACACCTGCATTTTTAATCTTTGCAACAATTTCTTCCGGAGATAAACTGCACTCTTTAACCAAAGTTGTGCTGCGGTCGATAGTTTCTTCCCATTCATCTCCTTCTACATCAATATAAATAGCCGGTTTACGATAACCACTTGCGTCAATTACGCTATCAACCTTACTCACCTTACCGGATACAGAAGAGAAGATAGCTGCCGAAACAAAACCTCCGGCCTCAGCAATTTTAGTACCAACCTTTACCACATCGCCTTTCTTCACGATAGCAGTAGCAGGAGCACCAATATGCTGAGACAAAGGGAACACAGCCTGCTTGGGCAGAGCCAATGTTTCGATTGCCTTACCGGCTGACAATTTATTTTCTGCTGGATGAACTCCACCAATTCTAAATGTCTTCACTGTTATATTATTTATTAGTATTTACGACTTAAGTTAATTAAGCTTCTGCTTTCGGAGCCTGTGCCGATTCAGTAGCTGATGCAGGTGCCGGATTGACAACTTCTGCTTTTGGAGCAGATTCAACCGGAGCCTTCGGAGCAACCGGAGTTGCTACTGCTTCAGCAGGTTTAGCTTTGCGAGGAGGAAAGTTTTTCGCAATGATTGCTCCCTGCGGACATTCCATCTCACATTTACGGCACGACTTACATTTAGCCGGATCGATGTAGGCCAAATTGTTTTCCAACGTAATGGCTTCGAACGGACAAACCTTCACACACTTACCGCAACCAATACAAGCAGCAGTACATGCTTTACGAGCTACCGCTCCTTTTTCCTTGTTCACACACTGTACATACACACGGCGGTTGTTCTTACCTTTCGGACGAATTTCAATAATATTGCGCGGACATGCTTTGCTACAAGCACCACAAGCCGTACATTTTTCTTCGTCTACTTCCGGAAGACCTGTCTCCGGATTAATCTGAATTGCACCAAATTGGCAGACCTTTACACAGTCTCCACAACCCAAGCAACCAAAAGAACATCCGGTCTCACCTCCATAAGTTGCATATGCTACAGCACACGAACGTACTCCATCGTAGTGAGTAATCTTTGGACGGTTCGCACAAGTACCGTTACATCTTACTACTGCTACTTTTGGTTCTGAAGCCGTAGCCTCCAATCCCAAAATAGCTGCCACTTTCTCCATAGTAGGTTGTCCACCTACCGGACATAATTTTCCTTCCAATGAACCGGCCTTTACACAAGCTGCAGCAAAACCAGAACATCCAGGATAACCACATCCTCCACAATTGGCTTGCGGTAACACTTCCGCAACCTGCCCAATACGTGGATCTTCATACACAGCAAATTTCTTTGAAGCAGCATAGAGTATGACTGCTGCAATCAGACCTATAACGCCCAATGAAATCACTGCCACCAAAATTAAACTCATAATAAAAAGTAGGTTATTAATTATTTTATAGTTTCCAATACAAATACAAAAGTCCGACTCAACTTATTTCGGCACATATATATAATAAGATAATAGGGAATTAACATAAGCAACGCCACTAAAGCCGAAAAAGCCTCATTACCATCGGTCAATCTCATAGTAATAAACAAGACAGACAACAAAATCAGAAAAGGAAAGCCAAATGCCAACCATACAGCTTTCATCCCCATTGAAGTTGCTCCTACAATCCATACTTGATCGCCAACCTGACAATCAAGATTATTCCGATTATATACATCTATTAATTTTTCTTTTGTTTCTGAAGCATTGCAGTGACCTTTCACACTACAAGATGAACAAGCAGATGTTTGCTGAATTCTTACCCGAACGTAAGAACCTTGAATGTTTTCCACAATACCCAGATGTTTTATTTTATTGGCCATTTTTGTCAAGTACACTTTACAAATGCGTGACAAATGTACTATAAATATTGTATTATAGTGTATGTTAACCCCGAATTTCTCATTAAAAAAAGTAAAAAAGGAGAAGAGAATAATCTTTTTGTCTTCTCTTCTCCTTCCTGTCGACTTATTTTAATCATGAATCCATATCTATCCCTCTTCCTTTCATCAAGCGCTTCATTTTCTCACAAACCGTTCTCAAACGCTTTATTACAGTAGACATATTTATTCCTGTTCTATTGGATATTTCCTGATATGTACAGTCTTCCCAGTATCTCATTCTGATAAGCCGTTGCATAGGCTCCGACTGCTCCTTCACAACCGTCTCCAAAATACGGAAACACTCCTCCGAATGAGAAGGGACCGATTCCTCTGCTGCCAGTTTATTATGATTCAGCAAGTTCGGACTTAACTCGACCGTATCTGGCCTTTTCTTCCGATAAGTAGAATACAAATAATTACCTACTACACAATGTGCCCACGCAGGGAAATATCCTCTTCCCTCGTATACATTCTTCAATTTCTGGGAGATTCGCAACGAAATCTCCTGATACAAATCAGCAACCTCATCCTCGTTATTTGTTTTCTGACGAATCCAGTACAGAATACAAGATGAATAACGTTCCAACAGTACATTAAAACATTGAGTATCACCAGCGCGATATCCTTCTATCAGCGCATCATCGGATAAATCTAACAAATGTTTTTTCATATTCGATATTACTCCATCATTTACAGTATAAAACAATACATTTCTCAAAAGTAAATACAAAGGAAGAATTCAATAAAAGAAATTATATCTGCAACAATAGAGTATTTAGTTTTAAGGTCAGGTTATTTTTAATTTAAAACTTAATATACGTCCGATAAAAAATCTTGAATATTTTCTTTTTTCGTTGTATTTAAGAATGATTTCTAGAGTAAATTTAAATATTTTTTTCAATAAAGCAAAATAATATTAAAAAAAAAGCGCAAATACATGATCTGAACATGTATTTGCGCTTTTAACAAAGAAACAACTGATGGCTTTACTTCTTCAATGCAGCTATACTTTCTTTCAATGCTGCAATTTTAGTTTCGGCATCAGCCTGTTTTTTACGTTCCATTTCTATTACATTTGCCGGAGCCTTGCTGACAAATTTCTCGTTGCTCAGTTTCTTCAACACACTTTGCAAGAATCCTTCCTGATATTTCAAGTCAGCCTCCAGTTTCTTCAGTTCCTCTTCTACATCAATAAGATTACCCAAAGGAACAGCATACTCTGTAGTACCTACCATAAAGGCTGCAGCTCCTTCTGCTTTCGTTTCCACAGAAGTAATGGCCGACAAATTACACAATTTTGCAATAACAGGAACAAAAGCCTCTACAGGATTTTCTCCTACTACTTCCAAAGACAATGCTTCTTTCTGTGCAATATTCTTTTGCAGACGGATAGTACGGATACCACCAATCACCTCTTTCACTGCTTCAAACTGAGCAATCACAGCTTCGTTGTACGAAACATTCATATCCAAAGTCTGTGTCATGATACTTTCGCCTTGCTGACGATCGTAAATATGCTGCCACAGCTCTTCTGTAATAAAAGGCATAAACGGATGTAACAGTTTCAGCAATGTATCGAAGAAACTCAGTGTCTTTTCATAAGTTACACTATCGATAGGCTGTCCGTAAGCCGGTTTCACCATTTCCAGATACCAACTTGAGAATTCATCCCAGAACAGTTTATAAACAACCATCAAGGCTTCACTCAAGCGATATTTTCCGAACAGATCGTTTACTTCGGCAGCTGTCTTAGCCAACATAGCCTCAAACCACTCAGTAGACAAGCGCGCATATTCCGGCTGTTCAATTTCAGCTACATTCCATCCCTTTACCAAACGGAATGCATTCCAGATTTTATTATTGAAGTTACGTCCCTGTTCGCACAAAGCATCATCAAAGAGGATATCGTTACCTGCAGGTGCAGCCAACATCATACCCATACGTACACCATCAGCTCCATACTTATCAATCAAATCCAATGGGTCTGGAGAGTTACCCAATGATTTTGACATCTTACGGCCAATCTTATCACGTACAATACCGGTGAAATATACATTCTTGAACGGCATATCACCCATGTATTCGTAACCAGCCATAATCATACGGGCTACCCAGAAGAAGATAATATCCGGTCCTGTTACCAGATCGGAAGTAGGATAGTAATATTTGATTTCTTCATTTCCCGGACGGTTGATACCATCGAACAACGAGATAGGCCACAACCAAGAAGAGAACCAAGTATCCAAGCAGTCATCATCCTGACGGAGATCTTCCAACTTCATATCCTGCTTACCAGTCTTCTCTTTAGCAAGTTCAAGCGCTTTTTCTGCAGTTTCAGCTACCACGAAACCACCTTCCGGCAAGAAATAAGCAGGAATACGATGTCCCCACCACAGCTGACGGCTGATACACCAGTCTTTGATATTCTCCATCCAGTGACGATAAGTATTCTTATACTTAGCCGGATAGAACTTCAACTCATCATTCATTACAGGTGGCAAAGCCATATCGGCAAAATGCTGCATTTTAAGGAACCACTGCATAGAAAGTTTCGGTTCAATAGCTACATTGGTACGTTCAGAGAAACCTACTTTATTGGTATAAGCTTCCACTTTTTCCAACAAACCTGCTGCAGCCAGATCTTTTTCAATCTGTTCGCGAACATCGAAGCGGTCCATACCCACATACATACCAGCAGCTTCACTGATAGTTCCATTATCGTTGAAGATATCAATGCTCGGCAAATTGTATTTCTCACCCAACATATAGTCGTTCACATCGTGAGCAGGTGTTACCTTCAAACATCCTGTACCGAACTCAATATCTACATAGTCGTCTTCAATAACTGGAATCACACGGCCCACCAACGGCACAATCACCTTCTTACCCTTCAACCATTGATTCTTCGGGTCGTTCGGATTGATACACATTGCAGTATCACCCATAATTGTTTCAGGACGAGTAGTTGCAACAACTGCATAACGTCCTTCTGCGTCACCTTCTACCTTATAACGCAAATAAAACAACTTGCTGTGTTCTTCCTTATAAATTACTTCTTCATCACTCAATGCAGTCAAGGCTTTCGGATCCCAGTTTACCATACGGACCCCACGATAAATCAAGCCCTTATTATAAAGGTCGACAAATACCTTGATTACACTTTTGCTGCGTTCTTCATCCATTGTGAAAGCAGTACGATCCCAGTCGCACGATGCCCCCAATTTACGCAACTGCTTCAGAATAATACCTCCGTGTTCTTCTGTCCAAGCCCATGCGTGCTTCAAGAACTCCTCACGAGTCAAATCAGTCTTTTTAATACCTTGCTGTGCCAGTTTATTCACGACCTTTGCTTCTGTTGCAATAGAAGCATGGTCAGTACCCGGTACCCAACAAGCATTTTTCCCCATCATACGGGCACGACGTACCAGAATATCCTGAATGGTATTGTTAAGCATGTGTCCCATGTGGAGAACTCCGGTCACATTTGGCGGTGGAATAACGACGGTATAAGGTTCACGTCCGTCAGGTTTCGAACTGAATAGTTTATTGTCCAGCCAATACTGATACCATTTTCCCTCCACATCAGCGGGATTATACTTACTAGCTAATTCCATTGTTTCTATATCGTTTGTTTTAATAATTAACGTAATATGCGATTGCAAAAGTAATAAAAGTTGTTGAAACTGCGATACTCCCCCGAACGAAAACTTATATTCTGCATTTTTACTCTTCCACTTCTATGTATTTGGGAGACTTGCCATATTTATTTTCTCCTTTCTGGCTATCAAAACACAATAAAACAATTAATATCAACTGAACGAGAAAACATAAGATGTGCAGCCATACATATTTCAGCAAAGTATTGCTCATCATCCTGACGGCTTCCATTCCTTCCATACCATCTTCAGCCTGTACAATTTTCCACTCCTCCATTCCCAACAAAAGCAAATACACAAGCATCAGCGTAAAATCGAAAAACGCCCATCCTCCGCTTCTTCCCGTATCATGCAAGCGCCTTACTCCCATCGGAAGCAATATACATTTCCACAAAAATATCCCTCCCAAAACATACAATGGAAAGAATGGTAAACTAGCCGGTCCTAAAGGGAAAGTTACCGAAAACACACCCAATATTACATAAATCAACAACATGCCCCACCAGTATTCGGAACGGCGGGAGCGACCTTTAAAGACAAACAGTTTCTTAACTATTTTCTTCATGGCCTCTGCAGGCCCAAGCGATGAGACGACAATCTTCTTTTCCATAGCAAATAAATACAATTAATCAAGTACTCATTATTTTTCCTCTGTCTGTTTACACAGCCACAGTTTTTTATCCGATTAACCAGGCCAGCATTTTATGATTGTAAATTTAAGAAAAAACATTCAAATTTCATCTAACCGTAAAAGATAAAAAAACAATGATTACATTGCAAGCCTCTTGTTGAACTGGCTTAGAGTATCAAGTTTTTTTCTTACCTTTGCACCATTAATACTTTAATTTATAAAGCACAGATGAAGAATATCAGAAACTTTTGCATCATTGCCCACATTGACCACGGAAAGTCGACACTCGCAGACCGTCTGCTGGAGTACACACAGACCATTAAAGTGACCGAAGGACAGATGCTCGACGATATGGATCTGGAACGTGAGCGAGGCATTACCATCAAAAGCCATGCTATCCAGATGGAATACAATTATAAAGGGGAAAAATATATTCTCAACCTGATTGATACTCCGGGACACGTAGACTTCTCATACGAAGTATCCCGCTCTATCGCTGCCTGCGAAGGAGCATTACTGGTAGTAGATGCTTCACAAGGCGTACAGGCACAAACCATCTCCAACCTTTATATGGCATTGGAACATGACCTTGAAATCATCCCGGTTATGAACAAATGCGATATGGCCAGTGCCATGCCCGAAGAAGTAGAAGATGAAATCATCGACCTTCTGGGATGCAAACGGGAAGACATCATCCGTGCTTCCGGAAAGACCGGTATGGGAGTAGAAGATATTCTTCAGGCTGTAGTAGAACGTATCCCCCACCCGACCGGAGACGAAGAAGCTCCGCTTCAAGCTCTGATTTTCGACTCTGTATTCAACTCATTCCGAGGCATCATCGCTTACTTTAAAGTAGTGAACGGTGTAATCCGTACCGGAGACAAAGTGAAATTCTTCAATACCGGTAAAGAATACGATGCCGATGAAGTGGGTGTACTGAAAATGGATATGGTTCCTCGTAAAGAACTCAGAACGGGAGATGTAGGTTATATCATTTCCGGTATCAAGACTTCAAAAGAAGTAAAAGTTGGAGATACCATCACTCACATTGCACGTCCTTGCGACAAAGCCATCGAAGGATTCGAAGAAGTAAAACCAATGGTCTTTGCCGGTGTTTACCCCATTGAAGCCGAAGATTATGAAAACCTGCGTGCATCTTTGGAAAAACTGCAGTTGAATGATGCCTCACTGACCTTCCAGCCCGAATCATCACTGGCTTTGGGATTCGGATTCCGTTGCGGCTTCCTGGGACTTCTCCACATGGAAATCGTACAGGAACGACTCGACCGCGAATTCGACATGAATGTCATCACCACTGTGCCTAACGTATCCTACATGGTATACGACAAACAGGGAGGAGTACAAGAGGTACATAACCCTGGCGGTATGCCCGACCCTACTTTGATAGACCATATCGAAGAACCATATATCGACGCTTCTATCATTACTGCAACCGACTACATCGGTCCTATCATGACTTTGTGTTTAGGTAAAAGAGGTGAACTGGTACGTCAGGATTATATTTCCGGAAACCGTGTGGAACTGCATTACAAGATGCCTCTTGGAGAAATTGTCATCGACTTCTACGACAAGCTTAAGAGCATTTCAAAAGGATATGCTTCATTCGACTATCACCAGTCCGGCTTCCGTCCGTCTAAGTTGATTAAGCTGGATATCCTGCTGAACGGTGAATCGGTGGATGCACTCTCCACACTGACCCACTTCGACAATGCTTACGATTTAGGACGCCGTATGTGTGAGAAACTGAAAGAGCTTATTCCACGCCAGCAGTTTGAAATTGCTATTCAGGCTGCTATCGGAGCCAAAATCATTGCCCGGGAAACCATCAAGGCAGTACGTAAAGACGTAACAGCCAAATGTTACGGTGGTGACGTAAGCCGTAAGCGTAAACTGCTTGAAAAGCAGAAGAAAGGTAAAAAACGTATGAAGCAGATTGGTACAGTAGAGGTTCCGCAAAAAGCTTTCCTTGCCGTATTGAAACTGGATTAAAAACAACGACCATACTATATAGAAAATCTCCAAAGCATCTCTATCCGGTTGCTTTGGAGATTTTTCGTTTTCTTCTTATCAAAAGATATTCATCTCATCGGCTTCAGCTTCACTACCTCTCCCAGTTCCGGCAACAAAACAGGCATATCACGCTTCTTTGCTTCTGCCTTAAATACATGAGGTGGATCGAAAAGAGGCTCGTCCGAAAGATCGAATGTACCATAATGCATCGGAATCGTAAGACAGGCTTGCATATCTGCCGAAGCAGTCAGTGCATCATAAGGCGAAATATGATTAGGTTTCATAAACCAGCGCGGTTTGTAAGCCCCTATTCCTACCATACAATAATCAATATGCGGAAACAAATGAGGAAGCTCACTGAAATGAGGAGCATACCCTGTATCTCCACTATTGTAAATTACAATTCCTCCAGCTTCTATCATGAATGCTCCCCACAAACGTTCTCCCCCATCACTGACTCCACGCTTGCTCCAGTGCTGTGCCGGAAGAAACGTCAGTTTCACATCTCCGTCCTGATATTGCTGGTACCAGGCAGCCTCTATCACCTCCATATCCGGGAACCATCCTTTAATCAAGGCTCCGGTACCAATACCGCAAAAGAGCTTCATCTGAGGGTTATCGGCAAACAAACGAGCCACACTGGGCTTATCCAAATGGTCGAAATGATCATGACTGATCAACAAATAATCGATATGCTGAAAAATAGAAGGATTGGCTGGGAACAAGCTACGACGCTTTACAAAAGGGATATTGCCATATACCGGATCAATCATAAAACGCTTTCCACCCAACTGCAAGAAAAAGGAATTGTGACCCAGCCATATCAGAGAATTACCTACCACATTATCCAGCGAGCGTAAAAAATGTATCTTGGGATTCCATTTTACAGTACGCTTTTCCTTTCGCTGCGGATTTGGGGAGAAACGCCATTTCAACACGCTTCCCATTCCGGGACGCCAACGATGCTGCCGGTTAAAGAATTTACCTTTTGCCACCGGGTTTCCCCTCCAGTGCGGATTAATCATGTGCAAACGCTCATTTTTCCGAAATGTAATCCGTTCTCCCATATATCCCTCCTCTAAAAAAAGAAAACTGTGCCCAAAGAAAACAATATTCTTCCGACACAGCCTTTTATTTCGTTCTATCTGTATTACAAAACCTCAGAATAACAGGAGAAATCACTATACAGCCTTCAGATGCATGGCCTTCTCCCCTCTCATCCTGAACTCCAACAGTTCTGCCCTTTTATTATTTTTCAAGCAAATCTTTCAGAAAAGCATCCAGTTCTTCGTCCAGTCCCTTAAGAAGCTCTTCATTCAATAAAAGTGTTTCTTCATCGTCTACCAATAAAAGTTCAGCTACAGTTTCTTTTTCATCGTCTACCAAAACAAAAGAAAAAGGCTTCAACAAACATAACTTATCCAGCAGACCCTCGTCCTTCAATACTGTAAGTTCCGAACGCAGCAAAGATTCCACCTCTGTATAGAAATCATCCTTATCGTAATCCACCCACTCATCCACGATAGTACGTGCCAATTCTTCGTCATCGTCATTAAAAACAATAAATTCGCCGCTATCTTGTTTGGGCTGTAAATGGATATCTGTAACTACAGAACCTTCACTTCCTGTAATATATCTGCATAAAGCTTCTTTCAAAGCAGAAATAATCGAAAAGTGCGAATGTTCACTTATATTCATATGCTATGCCTTTCTTTTTATACTTCAAATGTACAAAAAAAATCATTCCTGCAAGAATTATTCTCAGAATTTGTTTCCAAAACGGCTCATTTGAATATTCAATTTCAATGTAGTTTCCTTTCTTGCTTTCAGCTGCTTCTCATACAAAGCCAGCATCCGTACTTCATCACTTCCCGATTTCAAAAGAGATTTTGCCTTGTCCAGCCATTCTTCTGCCTTGTCAAAATCCCCTTCCATTTCATACGACAGTGCGACATTATATGCAGCCTTCATTTTCAATCCGCCTTTCTTATAGCGGTTGTACAATCCGGTCCATAACTCCCGCGCTCCTTTCCAGTCATTTTCACCGACACAAACCTCAGCATCACGCATTTCCACACATCCTCCTCCAAAATAAGAACGTTCCACTGTCTTCCAGCACGGAACCAGCTGACTAGTCAACATTGAGGCTACCATCTGACCACTTTCAGCCATCAACTGCTTATCCGAAGGCAGATTGGACATATCCCAATATACACTGTCCGTAGCAGCAACTACATGCAACGGCTTTTCACGGAAGGGAGCATAAATGCTCAACACCGGAGTCACTTTTACCTTTACTGCCTGCCACACCATTGCCCATTCCGGATAGAAAACATCTTCCTTGGCTGTATGAATCATTACGCGATCCAAAGAAAAAATCAAATCGGCACCCAAATCGGATGAAAGTTTCTTCACTTCCTCCTGCGACAAGGCGGCATGAACTTTATCTTTCGCACACAAAGCCGAATCACAAATTACCACCTGATAGAAATATCTGGAATCGGCAAGAGAAGTAGCCAGTGCCTCTGCCGCAGTCTTACCGTCCGCATTCAGTTCTCCTAACGTAAGAACTCCCTTTTCTGAAGTTGAAGAAAGTTCCGGCATATTATTGACTACTGCTACTGTTCTTACATCTGCAGGAAAATTATACTTGGCCGGAGCAAGTTCTTCAAACGAAAGAATCCGTACAGAAGTACAAGAAGAAAGCACGCATGCCAAGGCCCACATCATATATTTTTTCATAAATCTTGTCTTTAGCGTTCGTAAACAAAAGTAATGAAATTCGCAATACCGAAAAGATAAAAAGAAAAAAATGCAAAGAAAAGGAGTTAAAGTACCTTATGTGCACGACTTATAAAGTATTGTTTCCAGAGATTGAAACATTAACCGGCTTGTGCAGCACACACTGACTTAAGAAAAATTTTGTACCGATTTCGTCCCAGATCCATCGACATCGGACATAATAGATAATATGAACTTTAGGCGGCTATATCTTTGCCTGAAAGGGGGTATAGCCGACGACGCCGGCTGTGTAGCCAATGGCGCCGGCCATACAAACGGCTACGCTGGATGTATGACCGACGTCGCTGAATACAATCCTTCACGTATTACGATTTAGTCTATAACCATCATTTAAATTTTATCTAACCATGAGCGTTAATTACACATTGCAGAGAATGAACGACCTCAACCACGAGGGAGAAACCATCCTTGTTCCTAAAATGATTTTAAGAGGCCGCTACTCCTCCAAAGAACTTGCCAAAGAAATGGAGAAATATTCTACCTTCAGCCGAAGTGAAATTATGGGTATACTGACTCTTCTGAGTGAAATGATTGCCTATAAAATGGCTAACGGCTATTCCGTGAAGCTGGATGAGATTGGTACCTTTACTCCAGCACTGTCAGTCCGGAAAGAGATAGAAACAGATTGCCAGACAAGAACCGATGCCCGGCACATTGGTGTATCGAACATCTTGTTCCGCCCGGATAAAACACTTACCCTAAATACCGCCATGCAATGCAAGCTGAAAAAAGGTCCCCAAAGCTATGGCTGCCTGCACACACAGTATACTCCTGAAGAGCGTCTGAAAATAGCACAGACTTATCTGGAGTCTCACGAGATACTGACTGTAAAAATATACGAAGAGATTGCCGGATTAAGACACACCCAAGCTGCCAGTGAACTTAAATTATGGAGCAGAACACCGGAAAGCGGAATCGGTTGTCATGGAAAAGGAAGCCATAAGGTGTACGTACGAGACAAAGCAGAAATGAAGTAAAGAAACTTCTTTTTACGTAAGAAAAACGACAAAGATCCATAAACATAAAAATCACCCCCTTATGAGGGTGATTTTTATTTATTTCTTCTGACTGAACAACCATTTCATAAAATCCGGATAGTTGAAAGCAGGATGCCAACTGGCATGACCACATCCGGGGAACTCAATATACTCTACCTTGGCACCGGCTTTCTTTAGTGCCTTATAGGCAGCTCTGGAACCAATGACAGGAACTACATCGTCTGCATCACCATGGAATATGCGGAACTTAACTTTTTTTGCTACGGCAAGTCTGGACGGATTTACAATACCACAAATAGGAATAGCAGCAGCAAACACATCCGGATAACGGCTTACCAAGTCGAAAGTGGCCATTCCTCCCATAGAAAGTCCCATCACATACACTTTTTTCTTGTCAACCTGAGGAAGGGACAAGTATGAGTCAAGAAGTCCCTTAAGAAGCTTGATAATCTGCACATCGTCTGTAGAAAGTGGCATTTCCTCCGGTACAAACGATACAGGTCGGGTTCCATAAGCCCAGTAACAGCTATCCGGACACTGTGGAGCAAGCACAAAGGCCGGATAATTTTCACGATTTACTGGATTAAGCCACATCTGCCCTCCATGAAACAACTGCTTTTCATTGTCACAGCCTCTTTCTCCTGCTCCATGAAGAAACAAGACCAGCGGATAACACTTGTTTTCATCGTAGTTTTCCGGCAATAGCAAACGATATCTTAAAGTATCTCCTGCCTCAGATACATAAACTTTCTTCTCAAATTCTCCCATTTTATCCTGTGCATTTACACATAAGGACAATAGAAAACATACAGTTAAAATAAAATTTCTTTTCATTTTCCGGTCTTTTTAATTTTAAAGCAATTCGATAGTAAAAGATTTAATATAAAGTTACAGAGATTTCTCACATAGCAAATAATGTTTGAAAAAGAATTTATCTTGCATCAGAGAAAAACTTATACTACTAAAAGGATATTCCCCATAAACCACTCAAAAGAACTCTCATACCACAGCAAAGAAAATGAATCACATAAAAAAAACTCCCAAATGAAAATTACCTTTCATCTGGGAGTTCTCTATATTAATCCAATATTTTATTCAGCTTTATCCTTACCATGACAGTTCTTATATTTCAGTCCGCTGCCACAAGGACAAGGATCATTACGGCCTACTGTTTTTTCAGCACGGTAAGGCTCCTGTTTTGCCTCTCTTGTGTCGCGTCCTGCAGCTGCCTGCTGATTAGGATCTGTCAAATCTTGCTTCTCTTCACGATACTGCTGACGAGGACGTTCCGGTTCGGGAGCAGCCTCACGTACCTGTTCCGGTTCCTGTACCGGTATCTGACCACGCATCAATACAGAAATTGTATTGTTATTGATCTTGTTCACCATATTATCGAACAGGTTTACAGATTCCAGCTTGAAGATCAACAGCGGATCTTTCTGCTCGTAACTTGCATTCTGTACAGAATGTTTCAACTCATCCAGTTCACGCAAGTTTTCTTTCCAGCCTTCGTCGATAGTGTGAAGAAGAATAGCCTTTTCGAATGCCTTGACAATTGCCTTCGATTCTGTTTCGTATGCTTCTTTCAGGTTGACTGAAATATTGTACATACGTTTACCGTCGGTAATAGGAATCATAATGTTTTCGTACATATGACCTTGCGCTTCGTATACCTGCTTAATCACCGGATTGGCAATCTGAGCCATACGTTCAGTCTTACGCTTAAACAATGTCATTGCTTCTTCGAAAGTCTTTTCTGCAAGAGTTTCTTTCTTTGTTCCGCGGAATTCATCTTCTGTAAATGGAGCCTCCATTGCCAGTGTCTGAAGAATTTCCATCTTCGCATCTTCGAAAGTAGGCTGCTCTACCGCGTTGACACAACGTTCCCAAATCATATCTACGATATCCATACCGATACGTTCACCCATCAAAGCATGACGACGTTTAGTATAAACTACAGTACGCTGCTTGTTCATCACGTCATCGTATTCCAGCAAACGTTTACGGATACCAAAGTTATTTTCTTCGACTTTCTTCTGTGCACGTTCAATAGAATTTGAAATCATCTTATGCTCAATCATTTCACCTTCCTTGAAGCCCAGCTTATCCATTACAGAAGCAATTCTGTCTGATGAGAACAAACGCATCAAATCGTCTTCCAATGACACAAAGAATACAGAAGAACCCGGGTCACCCTGACGTCCGGCACGACCACGCAACTGACGGTCTACACGACGTGATTCATGACGTTCCGTACCAATAATTGCCAAACCTCCGGCAGCTTTCACTTCCGGACTCAACTTGATATCGGTACCACGACCGGCCATATTGGTTGCAATAGTTACAGTAGAACTCTGACCAGCTTTTGCCACAATATCAGCTTCTTTCTGATGCAACTTCGCATTCAATACATTATGCTCAATCTTACGCAAGGTAAGCATCTTACTCAACATTTCAGAAATCTCGACAGAAGTAGTACCCACCAATACCGGACGACCCGCTTCCACCATCTTCACGATTTCTTCGATTACAGCCTTGTATTTTTCACGTTTTGTCTTGTATACACGGTCGTTCATATCGATACGTGCAATCGGACGGTTAGTAGGAATAACTACTACATCCAATTTGTAAATATCCCAGAACTCACCTGCTTCTGTTTCAGCAGTACCGGTCATACCCGACAATTTATGATACATACGGAAATAGTTCTGCAAAGTAATGGTAGCGAATGTCTGAGTAGCAGCTTCTACTTTCACACCTTCTTTTGCTTCTACAGCCTGGTGCAAGCCATCACTCCAACGGCGTCCGTCCATAATACGGCCGGTCTGTTCGTCGACAATCTTAACCTGACCGTCCATTACTACATAGTCTGTATCTTTTTCGAACATTGTATAAGCCTTCAACAACTGGTTGATGGTATGTACACGTTCTGACTTGATAGCGTAGTTGGTAAGCAATTCGTCTTTCTTTGCCAATTTTTCTTCATCGGTCAATCCTGCCTGATTTTCCAATTCTGACAATTGTGCGGCAATATCAGGCAACACAAACAAGGTTGGATCTTGCGAATTACCTGTAATCAAGTCTACACCCTTATCTGTCAAGTCAGCACTCTTCATCTTTTCATCAATAACGAAATACAGAGGCTCTACAGCTTCAGGCATACGCTTGTTATTCTGCTCCATGTAGATTTCTTCGGTCTTCAACATACCAGCCTTGATTCCCGGTTCACTCAAGAACTTAATCAGCGGTTTGTTCTTTGGCAACGCCTTATGACTACGGAACAAAGCAAGGAAACCTGCTTCTACATCTTCCTTCTTATCAGATGCAATCAAACGTTTGGCATCGGCCAAATATTGAGTGGCCAGACGACGTTGTGCTTCTACCAATCGTTCTACCAGCGGACGCAATACTTCGAACAACTGCTGGTCTCCCTTAGGTACCGGACCTGAAATGATAAGCGGTGTACGCGCATCGTCGATCAATACAGAGTCAACCTCATCGACAATGGCATAATTATGCTTACGCTGTACCAGGTCTTTCGGGCTGATAGCCATATTATCACGCAGATAGTCGAAACCGAATTCATTGTTTGTACCAAATGTAATATCGGCCATATAAGCACGACGGCGTGCCTCTGAGTTAGGCTGATGCTTATCAATACAGTCTACACGCAAACCGTGGAACATATACAAAGGTCCCATCCATTCCGAGTCACGTTTTGCCAGATAGTCGTTGACAGTTACTACGTGTACACCATTTCCGGTCAGTGCATTCAAGAATACAGGCAAAGTTGCAACAAGAGTCTTACCTTCACCTGTTGCCATTTCAGCAATCTTACCCTGATGCAATACCACACCTCCGAACAACTGTACATCATAATGTACCATGTTCCACTTCATCTCGTTGCCTCCGGCTTTCCAGTGGTTCTTCCAGATTGCCTTATCGCCTTCAATACGAACAAAATCTTTTCCTTGAGCAGCCAGTTCACGGTCGAGTTCAGTAGCTGTTACTTCAATTTCTTCGTTTTCAGACAAGCGGCGAGCTGTATCTTTTACAATAGAAAAAGCGATTGGTAATATATCATTCAAAGCCTGTTCGTACTTGTCGAGTACTTCTTTTTCCAGTTTATCAATCTGGTTAAACAAGGCTTCACGTTTTTCCAATTCAGTTGATTCGATAGTTGCCTTCAGTTCTTCAATCTTTTTGTTTTCCTCGGCAGCCGAATCCTTGATATACTTTTTAAGTTCCTCTGTTTTTGCACGCAATTCATCGTGGCTCAACTTGGCAATTTCAGGATAAACCTCTTTCACCTTGTTTACCCAAGGCTGAATTTCTTTCATGTCGCGAGTAGCCTTATTTCCGAAAAGCTTGCTTATAAATTCATTAAATCCCATTGTGTATTGTTGTTTTTATTATTATCAAAAAAATGTATAATTAAAAAGTGAACGCGCAAAGATAACTAAATTGCTAATTATCTTACGAGTATTCTTCACAAATTATTTACGAATACCCGTTAATGGAGATTGTGAAGCAGCATTCGGTGCCCGTATACGCATGAAATGAGAAATAGTCGGTGCAATAGTAGTCATTTTCACCGGCGTATAAAGAATCTCGGGCTTAATATTATGTCCTAAGAAAATAACAGGAACAGAAGCATAAGTGTCTCGGATTGTTTTGGTATGATGAGAATATTCATCAACAACCGACCATCCGGGCAAGACTTCTACGTAGATATCCCCCGAACAACTTACATTAAAGCTGTTTCTGATTTTCTCTATTTTCGGAGTCCATGCTCCCAATAAAAGACGTTGTGAAGAATAAGCAGTACGCACCCCACTCATTTGCACAATGAAATCGGACGCACGATTCAACACTTCTGTCAGATTCAGTTTCTTATCTTCAATCAGTTTATGATTCAAGTAAATCTGACGGTCGTAATAAGTTTCCACGTATTGTCCCTGGCCATAAATTGCCATCAGGTACATGTTCAAAAGGGCAGCACAACGCTTGATATGGAATTCTCCCCCCGGAATACGATATTGCTCCGGATCTTTTGGATCAGAATCGACATAACCGGTAGAGGTGATAAAAAACAACGTATTCTGAAGACCAACCTGACGGTCGACCATTTCCAATAAATCGCCGATACTGTTATCCAAACGCACATAAGCATCCTGAATTTCCATAGGATATTCTGTATTCGCCTTATGTGCATAGTTTCCGGCATAATAGGAAAGAGTTAAAAGGTCTGGAATATAATCTTTACCAATATTCGTTTTGGTCAGACAGGCACGAACCAATCTGTTTACTTCATCGTTTACGTAAGGACTCGTTTTGAAACGCTTATACTTCTCAGCCCGTTCGTCAAAAAAATTATGCTTAAATGTAAGTTGTTTTACATCTGATGTAATATATCTGTACGCAGTTACAGGCAGATAAGGCCCCCACACCAAACTACTGATACGAAAATCCAGTCCGTCTCTGTCATTATATGTCGTCACCCATTCCGGAAACGAACCATAATAAGTAGAGCCACTCCACTTTCCTGTTTCATTATTAATCCAGAAAGCTCCTTTTGCAGCATGTCCAGCCGACAAAACAGCCATTTCCCTTGTAGGAGCAATGGAGTATACTTCGGCATTACCTTGTGTTGCAACCATCAGTTCATCCGATAAAGTAGAAACCAACAGGTGTTGCGGTGAAGTGCTTTCAGAAGTATAAATCCCCATGTGAGCCGGGTCATCTACTGCCTTAATAATACGTAAAGAGTTACGGTCCATCCATCTGGTACCTACAATACCATTATAATAAGGAGTAGTACCTGTATAAATAGAAGCTACAGCAGAGGCCGGATCAATATTAATGAAATCATATTCAGCATTACAATATACACGCCCTTCTTTAAAAAGACGCTTGAATCCCCGTTCACCATACATAGAAGAAAAGGCTTCTATATAGTCAGCCCTTAACTGGTCAATAGTCAATCCTATCACCAATTTCGGAACAGGCGAAACAGCTTGTGCCCGTAATCCTGTAATAACTACGGCAGCAATCAAGGAGGTTAATATACGGTCTTTCATCATTGTTTTTTGCTCAATACTAATACGTGGCTCGCTGATGTAACCAGCAAACTCAGTGCCAAAGGTAACACTGTTAAATTAAATTCTTGCAAACAAAACGGGAATATCACTATAAAAAGTGTTAAATACGCCATATTCACGACATGATACCAGTCTTTCCGACGCGTTACTGAGAAATAAACCATAAAAGGCAAATACAACAAAGGTATCGGATTAAACAAAATCAACAGCCAATTTGAGCCCACAGTGGGATGAACAGAAAAGAAAAACAAAAAGGCTATAATACATCCCGCTATTCCTTGAGCGCCGAACAATAAAAGTTCCCAAATCCAGCAAATCTTATTACGACGCCATTGCCACCAGCCAATTAATACCGATATAGCCAATAAAAAAGTGGCACACCAAAGTGGAGATAAAAAAGAAGAATGAATTTCTGCAGGAGCTACATCAACTACTTTTTCCTCTTTTAACACCAGCGGACGCTTCTGTCCATTGTCTCCGATAATATAGGCATCAGAAGCATATTCCTTCATGTAAAAAGGAGAGAACATTTGTTGTCGCTTATCAATCGGAGTATCAGCTTCTGCTCCCAAGCACAAGTCTATCCCCAATTCATCCCAAGCAGCCCCTACGGTAAACTCATGTACAATACTTCTGAAGCTTCGATTAGGAAAAGAGTCCGGATAAACCACTGTTCCCTTTATACATCTTTCTATTTGGTCTCTCGCACGAGTTGTACAATTGTCATAAAAATAATTATAGCGATAAGTACGGTTCTCGGGTAAATAATTTTCCGTCAACAAGTGCAATAGAGTTTGTTTTTCTTCTGCAGAAAGATTAAGTACCTGCTGGTACACCGAAGAACCTCGCTCCGCATATTCTGCCTCGAAATAGACATAAGGAATCTCCCCTAATTGATAATCGGTTTCTCCTTTTATGAAGCGATATATAAAATGAGGAGTATTAAAACTAAACATTCCATAATTAAATACGACATCAAGATTACAGGAAAAATTCTGAACACGTAGAGCCGTATGTCCAAACAAAGAATATATTTCTGTACCAGGCGAACAGGTCAACAAGCTAATCTGAAGACTATCCTGCTGCGCATGAAGTACATTAAACACCGCCAGCCACATGCACACTAGCCAAAGCCTTATTTTCTTCATTCCTAATAAATTTTATATCAAATCTTATTAAAATCCGGCCACAAATGTACACCTATATTCTATATTGTTAAATAAAATCACGACTTTTATTGCAGATTCTATTTATTTTTCTGTTACTTTGCAGACACAAAAACAGATTAAACGTGAATTTAGTAATCGATATAGGAAATACAGTTGCCAAATTAGCTGTATTCGACGGAGATGAAGTTATAGAAGTTTTAAGAGGATCGAATCACTCTTTAGACTGCTTGACTATGCTTTGCAACAAATACCCAATAGAAAAGGGTATTATCGCATCTGTCATTACACTAAGCAATACTATAAAAAAACAATTGGCCAAACTGAATATGCCAATATTGGAATTGTCATATAAAACGCCCGTGCCTATTACCAATTTATACAAATCACCACAAACGTTGGGAATGGACCGTTTAGCGGCTGTAGTGGGAGCCAATTATATTTTTCCTGGGAAAAATTTATTAGTTATAGATGCCGGAACAGCACTGACTTATGAATTTATTGATGCAAAAGGACAATATTGGGGAGGAAATATATCACCTGGGATTTATACACGTTTTAATGCCCTTAATGCATGCTGTGAAAAACTGCCACTAATAGAGAAAAACGGAGACACACCTGATTTTGGATATAATACAGAAACAGCTATCCGATCAGGAGTCATCAAAGGCATAGAATTTGAAATCATGGGATATATCACCCTTATGCAAAAGAAATATCCCGATCTTTTGGTTTTTTTAACTGGCGGGGATAAATTTTCTTTTGATACAAACTTAAAAAGTATCATCTTTGCAGATAGATTTTTAGTATTGAAAGGTTTAAACAGAATATTGAATTATAATGTTAAGTAATAAAGTTCTTCTTAGTGCATTGTTTGTGGCAGGTTCTTTTACTGCAAGCGCACAAACAAGCTCTAACTCTCCTTATACAAGATATGGCTTAGGAGACTTAGCCGATCGGGCTTTTGCGAATAATGCAGCAATGGGTGGAATAGGCTATGGCCTTCGCAACAGTAAGCATATTAATGTAATGAATCCCGCATCTTATTCTGCCGTCGATTCATTGTCTTTTATGTTTGATTTAGGCATGAGTTTAAAAAGCTCTAACTATCAGGAGAACGGAGTAAAAGCCAAAGCGAAGAACTCAAGCTTTGATTATATCGCCATGCAGTTCCGTCTGCATCCCCGTTTGGGAGCTGTAATCGGATTTACGCCCTATTCGACTGCAGGATATAGCTTTACTACAACTAAACCATTAGAAGGAAGCGAAAATTCGAGCACAAGTATTTTTACCGGTGATGGAGGATTGCAACAGGTATTCGGAGGATTAGGATTCAAAATTCTAGACAATCTTTCTATCGGAGCCAATTTTGGTTACCTATATGGAGACATTAATTATCAGACACAAATTGGCTTTAATACAACTGCTGATTACAGTATCACATACAATAAAATTAAAGTAAACAGTTTCACTGCAGACTTTGGAGTACAATATACACGACCTATTTCCAAAGATGATAATCTGACATTGGGACTTACCTATGGATTAGGTCATAATTTGAATTCCAGTGAAGAAAAAGGTATACAAATAACTGATAATTCTGATTATGTAGTTAACAATAGCACTACTATCAATGATTCATATGGCATCCCTCATACTTTTGGAGTAGGTGTAGCTTATAACCGTAAACAGAACCTGACTCTAGGAGTGGATTACACTTTACAAAAATGGTCAAATGTAAAATACAATAACCAAACTGATGCTTATAAAGATCGTTCAAAAGTTGCAGTAGGAGCGGAATTTTTACCAAACCCTATAGGTAGAAACTATTTTAAACGAATAAGATATCGCGCAGGAGCATATTACTCTACTCCCTATTTAAAATTAGGTGATATAAATGGTCCTTCTGAGTATGGAGTCAGTGCCGGATTTGGCTTACCTCTATTCTTATTCCAAAGAAAAACGATACTAAACATTACAGGACAATATATACATGTTAAACCATCTATGTCCAATATGTTGTCCGAAAATCGCTTCGTAATAAAATTAGGACTGACATTTAATGAACGTTGGTTTATGAAATGGAGAGTTAATTAACCAGAAGTCAATAACAAATAATTAAATTTATATACAATGAAAATGAAAATGTTTACAATGTTGTGCGTTCTTGCATTAGGAACAACAGCAACTTTTGCTCAAAAAGGAGTAGAAGACGGATCACGTTTTGGACATGGTGCGGACAGTCTTCGTTGTCTGGAAAACATCAGTATTTATACTGAATACGTAAAAACAAACAATTTCAAAGACGCTTACAAACCTTGGAAAGTAGTATTTACAGAAGCTCCTATCGCACAGGTTGGTACTTACACCAATGGTGCAAAAATCCTTCGTGCTTTGATAGCTTCTACTAAAGATGCTGCACAGCAGAAAAATTATTTCAATGAATTAATGGCTGTTCATGATCAGCGTATCAAATATTTGGATCAGCTGAACGGTTTGGTTAAAACTCCAACTACAAAAGGTTCTATCTTGGGAATGAAAGCACACGATTATATCGTATTCTCAGGTAGCAATCTTGATGTAGAAACTGCATACAAGATGGTCAAAGAAGCTATCGACTTGGAAAAAGAAAACTCAGATTACTTCATGTTCCAGGATTTGATGGATATTTCTTCTCGCAAACTGAAAACTGATGATGCCCACAAAGAACAGTTCATTCAAGACTATCTGACAGCGTCTGGTTATGCTGAAGAAGCTTTGAAAGCAGCAACCAAACAGAGTACAAAGAAATTATTGAAAACAACAAAAGACAATGTAGATGCATACTTCATCAATAGTGGAGCTGCAAGTTGCGAAAACCTGCAGGCTATCTATGGTCCGAAAGTTGCACAGAACAAATCTAACCTGGATTACCTGAAACAGGTTATCTCTGTAATGCAGATGCTGAAATGTACAAACGAAGAAGCATATTTTGAAGCATCAGAAGCTGCACATGTAATTGAACCAACTGCTGCTACTGCTGCCGGATGTGGATACATGTATTACAAGAAAGGTGATTTGGATAAGAGTATCAGCTATTTCGATCAAGCAATTGAATTGGAACAGGATGTTATGGCAAAAGCAGAAAACAGCTATAACGCAGCTGTTGTGCTGATGAGTAAAAAAATGTACGGAAAAGCAAGACAATATGCCAACAAAGCTCTTTCATTCAACCCTAACAGTGGTAAAGCATATATCTTGATTGCTCAGATGTATGCTGCAAGTCCTAACTGGAGCGATGAAGCTGCATTGAATAAATGTGTATATTTTGCTGCAATCGACAAATTGCAACGTGCTAAGAATGTAGATCCTAGCGTAGCTGAAGAAGCTCAAAAACTGATCAATACATATTCTGCATACACTCCGAAAGATGAAGACCTCTTCTTCTTGGGATTGAAAAAAGGTAGTTCAGTAACTATTGGCGGATGGATTGGTGAAACAACAACAATCAGATAATTTATGTCGGCTAGACTGAAAAATAAAAAGCTATCAATTATTTTAAACATAACAGTTGCCACATGGGCAACTGTTATGTTTCTTTTATTGCCAGCATGTAACAATAATAAAAAGAACATAGCAGAAGCAGTCAATGAAAAAGACTCCCTGCCTGACATGCAAACTACAGGGGTTACCACCTACATATCCGACTCCGGTATGATTCGCTACAAAATCATTACAGATGAATGGTTAATTTATAGCCAAAAAAATCCTCCCTATTGGGCATTCGAGAAAGGAGTATATATGGAAAAATTTGATACTCTTTTTAATATTGATGCCAGTATCGAAGCTGATACAGCTTATTATTATGAGCAGAAAAAGCTTTGGGAATTACGCAGCAATGTACATATCAGAAGTCAAAAGGGAGATAAATTTGATACCGAACTCATGTTTTGGGATCAAGAAAAAGAAAAAATCTATTCAGATAAATTTATTCGAATCGAACAAGTAGACCGGGTACTAACTGGATACGGCTTTGAATCGAACCAACAAATGACAGAATATCAGATATTCAATAATACAGGTATTTTCTTGGTAGAAGATACCGCACCCTCAGATACAACAACCAACAAATAGCATATTCAGTACCACACAATGGGACTTATTATACAGATACTTATTTCTATGGCGTTTTCCGCATTCTTTTCAGGAATGGAAATCGCCTTTGTTTCATCCAATAAGCTACGTTTTGAAATGGAACGTAGTAATAATATCTCTACACGCATATTATCCACCTTCTACCATAATCCAAACAACTTTATATCGACAATGTTGGTAGGAAACAACATTGCATTGGTAATATACGGTATATGGATGGCAGAATTGATTGAACACTACATTTTAATAGATTTAATCAGTAATGAAGCGGCATTAGTGGCAATAGAAACCATTCTGTCTACTTTAATTATTCTGGTCACAGGTGAGTTTATGCCTAAAACCCTGTTTAAGATAAACCCTAATGCAACATTACGCTTCTTTGCTATTCCTACATTTATATGCTACGTAATACTCTACCCTATCAGCCGTTTTTCTTCCTTCATTTCAGCATGCGTGCTACGTTTATTTGGCACCCGAATCAACAAGGAAGCAACAGATAAAGCTTTCACAAAAATAGATTTAGATTACTTTATACAAAGTAGTATAGGAGAAGCAGAAAGCCATGACCAAATTGAAACTGAAATAAAAATATTTCAGAATGCTCTTGATTTCTCCAACATTAAGGCACGCGACTGCATGATTCCTCGTACAGAAATTATCGCAGTCCCCATTTCTACTCCAATAGAAGAGTTGAAAGAGGAGTTTATAAAAAGCGGACTCAGCAAAATCATTGTTTACCAAGGGAATATCGATAACATAATAGGTTATATTCATTCATCTGAAATGTTTAACCCAACTACTAACTGGCAAAAAGGCATACGTACTATCCCTATCATTCCTGAAACTATGGGAGCCCATAAGCTCATGCAACTACTAATGCAACAAAAACGCTCTTTGGCAGTAGTTGTGGATGAGTTTGGAGGCACGTCAGGTATTATTGCCATGGAAGATTTGGTAGAAGAACTATTAGGCGATATCGAGGATGAACATGATACCAATTCTACTGTTGCTAAAGCTGTCGGAGAAAATGAATATATTTTATCCGGAAGATTGGAAATAGAAAAAGCCAATGAACTTTTTGATTTAGGTTTACCAGAAAGCGATGATTACCAAACTATCGGAGGATTTATCTTACACGAATACCAAAGCATACCAAAGGTGCATGAAATCATAAATATCCAGCCATTTCAGTTTAAAATAATTAAAGTGACAAGCACTAAAATTGAATTAGTCAAACTGAAAGTAAATAAATAGCTGTTTTTTTTACCATAAAATAGATATTAATTTGCATTTTTTGTATCTTCGTGCCCTAAATGAAGAAAACATAATAATAAAAAATAACTTTAAATGGCAACTTTACAAACAATTAGAAGCAAAGGACCTTTATTGGTCATTGTAATTGGTCTTGCCTTGTTTGCATTTATCGCAGGCGATGCTTGGAAAATACTCCAACCACATCAAGGTAAACAAGACGTAGGGGAAGTTAATGGAAAAACACTTTCCGCACAGGAGTATCAACAAATGGTAGACGAATTAAGTGAGGTAATTAAACTGACAAACGGTTTAAACTCTCTGAACGAAGACCAGTTGACAAACATAAAAGACCAAGTATGGAATACATACGTAACCAACGAAGTAATAGCAAACGAAGCTAAAAAGTTAGGTTTGCAGGTTACTAAAGCAGAATTGCAGGCCGTTATCAATGCAGGTTCTCATCCTCTGTTGATGCAGACTCCGTTCCGCAATCCTCAGACAGGTGCATTTGATAAGGATATGCTGAAAAAATTCCTCGTAGATTATGCAAATCTGGATGCAAACAAAATGCCTGCTCAATATGTGGAATATTATCAGAAGATGGGTAATTTCTGGAATTTCATTGAAAAAACCCTTTCAGAAACTCTGTTGGCAGAAAAATATCAGAACTTGATTGGAAAATCTCTGATCTCTAATCCGGTTGCTGCAGAAGATGCATTCAATGCACGCACAGAACAGACTGATATGCTTTTGGCTGCAGTTCCTTACTCTTCTATCAGTGATTCTACTATTACTGTTTCAAAAGAGGAAATCAAGAAACTGTACGATTCTAAAAAAGAATCTTTCAAACAACCAGTAGAAACACGTAATATTAAATATGTAGATGTACGCGTTGTTCCTTCAGATGCTGACCGCAAAGCAGTACAGGAAGAAGTTACTGAATATACAAACCAGCTTATCAGCACTACAAAAGATTATGTATCTTTCGTACGTTCAACAGGTTCTACTATTGCATATTCAGATATCCCTGTCAGCAAATCTGCACTTCCTAATGATGTAGCAAGCCGTTTGGATTCTACTTCTGTGAATGAAGTATATGGACCTTACTATAATCAGACAGACGATTCATACAATGCATTCAAAATTGTAGCTAAAGTAAGTGCACCGGATTCTATCCAGTTCCGTCAGATCCAGGTATATGCTGATACAGATGAAAAAACAACTGAATTGGCAGACAGTATCTATAATGCACTGAAAACTGGAGCAGATTTCGCAGAAGTTGCAAAGAAATATGCACAGACAGGAGAAGCTACTTGGATTAACGCAAGAGGTTGGGAAGGTACAACAGTGGATGCAGACAATGCAACTCTGATCAACGCTTTGATTGAACAGCCTGTTTCTGAAATTTCTAACTTGAAGATTGGACAGTCTAATATCATTCTGCAGGTAATGAACAAAAAACAAATGCAGAATAAATACAAAGTGGCTATTGTAAAATGTCCGGTAGAATTCAGCAAAGAAACTTACAACGACACTTACAACAAGTTCAGCCAGTTTGTTGCACAAAGCACTACAATCGAAGCTTTGGAGAAAAACGCAGAAGAAAACGGATATACTGTACTTCCACGTATGAACTTCAGAAGCGACGAACACTATGTAGGTGGTGTAAAATCAACTCGTGAAGCTTTGAAATGGGTATTTGATGCAAAAGAAGGTGAAGTATCACCTTTGTATGAATGTGGTGAAAATGACCATTTGATGGTAGTAGCATTGGAAACTATCAACCCTGCCGGATACACCAACATCAATCAGGTTTCTGACATGTTGAGAAGCGAAATTATCCGCGACAAGAAAGCAGAAAAGATCATGGCTGAAATGAAAGGCTTCAATACTTTAGCACAGGTTAAAGGAATGAAAGATGCTGTAAGCGACTCTGTAAAACACGTTACATTCTCAGCTCCAGCATATATCTCTGTCACAAGAGCAAGCGAACCTGTTATCAGTGCTGTGGCTTCTAAAACTGCTGTAAACACAACTTCTGCTCCAATTAAAGGTAATGCAGGCGTTTATATGATTCAAGTTTACAACAAGAATAAGAATGCTGAAACATTGGACAGCAAGACAGAACAAGCAACATTAGTCAATATGATTTCTCGTTATGCTCCTCAGCAATGCATTTATGAACTGAGAGAAAAGAACGAAATCGTAGACAAACGCTATTTGTTCTTCTAAATCAGGAAATAGAAACTTATATAAAAGTTCAGCCAATATCTTTAAGATGTTGGCTGAACTTTTTTTTATAGTATATTCCTTCAACTCATTACATAGGTTAAAAGACGTTTTAGACCGTAACTTTATTCGAAAATTTAAATTCCCTCCTCGATTATTCCAGCATTTTTTGTTATGTTTGTAAATAAACAAATCAAAAACAAAACAAAAGCATGAAAAAAACTTGGATTATCGTTATTGCAGTTATTGCTGTCATTGCAATATACTTCACTTCTACTTACAACTCGATGGTAGCTCAAGAAGAAGCTGTCAGTACAGCATGGAGCAACGTAGAAAACCAATACCAACGTCGTTCAGACCTTATTCCAAATCTTGTAAATACAGTCAAAGGATATGCAGCACACGAAAAAGAGACATTTGATGCAGTAGTATCGGCTCGCGCCAAAGCTACACAGACTACTGTAAGTATAGACGATTTGACTCCGGAAAAGATGCAAGCCTACCAGCGTGCACAAGGTGAAGTAGGCAGCGCTCTAAGCCGTCTGCTGGCTGTAACAGAAAACTACCCTGAACTGAAAGCCAACGAAAATTTCAAAGAACTGCAAGTTCAGTTGGAAGGTACTGAAAACAGAATCAGTGTAGAACGCCGTAATTTTAACAAGACTACACGTGAATATAATACGGCAATCCGTAAGTTTCCACGCAATATCGTAGCCGGTATGTTCGGATTCGAAAAACATCCATACTTTGAAGCTGAAGAAGGCAGCGAAAAAGCACCGGAAGTAAAATTCTGATTTTATGAAACTGAAAACCTTCTTATACCTCCTACTACTTCAACTCAGTTGTCTGTACGCAACAGCAAAGGAATATCGGGTAGAGGATGTCCCCATGGTTCATCTTGAAAACCGCATGCGATATGTCAGCAATCCGGATGGTATTCTATCGGATGCAACTGTAATGACTATCGACACTACCCTTTACCGTTTGGAGCAACAAACCGGAATACAGACCTTGGTTGTAGCAGTCAACCAAATAGAAGGAGGCGACTGCTTTGACTTTGCATACCGGTTAGGAAGAGAAAACGGCGTAGGCCAGAAAGGGAAAGACAACGGTCTGGTAATTCTGCTGGTCACAGGAGAAAGATGCATTCAGTTCGCTACAGGATACGGACTTGAAGGCGACTTGCCCGACGCACTCTGCAAACGTATCCAGGAAAGGTACATGAACAAATATTTTTCCGAAGGCAATTGGGATCAAGGTATGCTGGCTGGTGTACAAGCTATACGCAAGCAGCTAGACGGAACGGGTACTCCTCTGACATTACAAACACCAGAAGGAGAAAGCGGCTTGTTGCTGATAGGTATCTTGATTTGCTGCTTCGTAGTTGTTCCACTGGCCTTATGGTATATGGTAAGACAGCGCAGCAAATGCCCGAATTGCCACAAGCACACACTTCGCCCGCTTTCCAGCCGTACCATTGAGCGAATAAACGGAATACGCACGGAAGAAACAGTATACCGCTGCAGCAATTGCGGATATACTCAACGACGACAGCAGCGTAAAAGAGACGACGATTTCCATCACCATGGCGGAAGCGGTGGTCCTTTCCTTGGCGGTCCATTCTTTGGCGGTGGATTTGGAGGTGGCAGTCGTGGTGGCGGTTTCAGTGGCGGTAATTTTGGAGGAGGAGACTTTGGAGGCGGTGGAGCCGGAAGCAAATTTTAAATGACATTTATCGAACAAGAGAAAACAAAAACATGTACAATAATACATTTGGAAACCTATTTCGACTCACAAGCTTTGGAGAGTCGCATGGGAAAGCTATAGGAGGAGTAATTGATGGATTCCCAGCCGGGATTGTAATTGACATGGATTTTATCCAACAAGAATTAAACCGACGCCGACCAGGACAATCAGCTATTACAACGGCTCGCAAAGAGGCTGACGAAGTAGAATTCCTTTCTGGTATCTATGAAGGTGTATCGACTGGATGCCCCATCGGCTTTGCTGTATGGAATACCAACCAACACTCCAACGATTACGACAACATGAAGGATGTATACCGTCCCTCGCATGCAGATTATACTTATACAGAAAAATATGGAATACGCGACCACCGTGGTGGAGGTCGTTCATCTGCCCGTGAAACTATTGCGCGAGTGGTAGCCGGTGCATTAGCCAAATTGGCTTTGCGCCAACTGGGTATCCAGATAACCGCTTTCACCTCTCAAGTGGGCCCTTACATTTTAGAAAAAGACTACACACAGTACGACCTTACCCGAATAGAAGAAAATTCAGTACGCTGTCCGGATCAGGAACTGGCAGCAAAAATGGCTGACTATATCTACAAAATAAAAGGAGAAGGAAATACTATCGGAGGTATCATCAGTTGTGTAATCAAAGGATGCCCCATAGGATTGGGTCAGCCTGTATTCGGAAAACTGCATGCAGCTTTGGGTAATGCCATGCTTAGTATTAATGCCGTAAAAGGATTTGAATACGGACAAGGATTTGGCAGCATGGAACAAAAAGGAAGTGAGCAAAATGATATTTTCTATAATGAGAATGGAAAGATTGCCTTACGTACCAACCGTTCAGGAGGAATACAAGGTGGTATCAGTAACGGTGAAGATATTTACTTCCGAGTAGCCTTCAAACCTGTGGCTACGGTTCTTATGGAACAGCCTACCGTAGACCGTCTGGGAAATGAAACGATACTGAAAGCTAGAGGCAGACACGATCCCTGCGTACTTCCACGTGCCGTTCCTATTGTTGAAGCAATGGCAGCCATGACCATTCTTGACTATTATCTTCTTAATAAAACTACCAGACTATAAATAAAAAAATATAATATGGCCGACAATTATCTGGAAAGGCAACGCGAGCTATACGAAGCCCGCAAAGCAGCATGGGAAAAAACACGGCGAAGTAAAAAGCGAAAGGTACAAAACCCAAAAACTGCTTCCTCGCCCTCTGCTACTCCATCTCCTGTCCCATCAGATGAGACAGATAAGGAAAACATAAAGTAAACTGTAATCACATGAACAACCGATACGAGGAACGTTTAGGTACAGACCGTATACTACCTCTTGTCTTCAAGATGGCACTTCCGGCTGTAGCTGCTCAGTTGGTGAACTTATTATACAACATTGTAGACCGGATTTATATCGGGCATATTCCCCACATAGGAACTGATGCTTTAGCCGGCATTGGAGTAACTGGAGCCATTATAATTCTTATTTCCTCATTTTCGGCTATTGTAGGGGCTGGTGGCTCTCCACTGGCCGCTATTGCTTTGGGGCAAGGCGATCGTGTGCGTGCCGGAAGAATTTTGGGTAATGGATTTGTACTACTGCTTATTTTTACGGTTCTCACTTCCGGATTGACTTATCTGTTCATGGAACCGATTCTACGCTTTACAGGTGCCTCCGACCATACAATCGGTTATGCAATGGATTACTTGTCCATTTATCTTTTGGGTACTCTGTTTGTGGAAGTATCTGTAGGACTAAATCCCTTTATCAATACCCAGGGACGTCCGACTATTGCCATGTACTCGGTTCTCATCGGAGCCTTACTCAACATCATTCTCGATCCACTTTTTATTTTCACCTTTCAGATGGGGGTAAAGGGAGCTGCTTTGGCTACGATACTCTCTCAAGCTTGTAGTGCAATATGGGTACTTTCTTTTCTCACCTCTTCGCGTGCCTCTCTCCGACTGGAACGAAAATACATGAAACTGAACAGGAATGTGATTCTCTCCATCTTAGCCCTAGGTGTATCCCCTTTTATTATGGCCAGCACAGAAAGCTTGGTAGGCTTTGTCCTGAACGGAACCTTAAAGGCATACGGTGATATTTATATCAGTGCACTAGCCATTATGCAGAGTGCGATGCTGTTTGTCAGTGTACCACTGACCGGTTTTGCACAAGGCTTTGTTCCTGTAGCCAGTTACAACTACGGGCATCATTATCGCGAACGCGTAAAATCCTGTTTCAAAGTAGCCGTTACGGTAATGTTTACTTTCAACTGCGTATCAGTTGTGTGCATGATTATTTTTCCATCAACCATTGCCTCAGCCTTTACCAACGATGAAAGACTCATCCAAACCGTATCCCAACTCATGCCTATTTTCCTGGCAGGTATGACCATATTCGGACTTCAACGAGCTTGTCAGAATATGTTCGTCGCACTGGGACAGGCTAAAGTATCCGTATTTATCGCCTTGCTCCGCAAAGTATTTCTGCTAGTTCCCCTGGCATTACTGCTTCCACGTTTTATGGGTATGACCGGAGTCTTTGCTGCAGAAGGAATCTCTGATGCAGTAGCTGCCATCTGCTGTACTGCCATATTTGCCATGCAGTTTCCACGCATTCTTCGGAAGATGGATACGACTCCTCTCAATCGGTCTAATGGCTAAAAAAACGTTACTTGTATCGTAAGCCAACGTGATTAGTCACAGAAGCCAACGATACAAGTAACGTGAGCTCACGATACAAGTCGCGTTTTTTAAGCTTATCTATACCGCCAGAACAGGGCTGTAGACAACATACAAAATCTTTATAGAAGCGAAGCGATATACTGCTTCATGGCCGGCATAGCCTTCTGTACTTCACAATACAGTTTGTACTGATTGCGGGTACGGTCCAGGTTGTGCGCCGGATAATCAGTACGATAATAGGTATCTCCATTTATATAGTCTGTAAGGAAGCGTACTGCCTGCATGTAGGGGAACAATGCTACCGCATAAGGCAGCAATTCTGTTTCGCAGGGAGTAAGAAAAGCTTTGGCCGATTCGATGTATCCTTTTGCAAAAGCCTCAAAAATAGTTTGATTGAAAGATACTTTTTCTATATCAGGATCGTCTTCACGGGTAGTATTGGCTGCCGAACGAAGGAAATCACCAAAATCGGAAAAGACAAAGCTGGGCATTGTGGTATCCAAATCAATAACACAAAGCACATTTCCTTCTTTATCGAAAAGCATGTTGCTTACTTTGGTGTCACAATGACAAACACGTTTAGGTAATTTTCCCTCCCTATACAAACGCTCCGCACAGCACATTTCTTCGGCATCACGAAGTATATCATCTACCAGACTTTTTACCTCGTGCAGACGTCCTGCAGCATCAGCTGCTACTGCGTCGTTCAACTGGCGCAGACGAAACTCCATGTTATGAAAATCGGGAATAGTTTCTCCCAGAGTTTCCGGCAAATCGGCAAGCATTGCCTCAAACTCACCAAATTTCAATCCTACCAGATAAGAAGATTCCGGTGTAACCGCATCTTGAGTAACCGAATCCGGAATAAATACAGAAACTCTCCAATAACTTTCTCCATCGAAAAAGTAAGTCGCTCCTGCAGCAGACGGAACAAAGCGTAATACCTTCCGGTCTATATCCTTTTCACCACGTTCTTCAAGCTTACGACGGATATGCTGGGTTACCAGTTCTATGTTATGCTGCAAAAGAGGAACATCAGTAAAGACCTGATGATTGATACGCTGCAAAATATAATCGGGTGAAGCCGGTTCGGCTGTTTTTACCAAATAAGTCTGATTAATAATACCGGAAGTCAAAGGAGCAACTTCTTTCACGGTACCGATTTCCGGAAATTGACAAAGAATGTGTTCAAATGTATTCATAGTTATCTAATATTTAGAGTAAACAAAAGTAAACGATTCCCTTTACATACGCAAACAGAAGTTCTAAAATAGCATTCTCTTAAGGCTCATATTCCTCTACAACAAGTAGCTCAACCTCAGCCTCATCTCCCGCTACCCGATTGATAACTGTTTTTACTTCTTCCCAGTCCAATTTTCCTAAACCGGCTGCGATACGGGGTAATGCTATCCGATCGATATGATGTGCTTTCGCCAACTCTACCATACCCGTCAACGATTGTTCCACAAAAGAAAGTTCCGCCCCAAGCCTCCAATGCTTTTCTGTACCCAAATTAAAGACAGCCTCTTTCCCATTCTTATACAAGTAAACGTCTCCGGGACAAAATTCCCCGACTTTACACCTGCGTAAATACTCCCGGTACATTTCCGGATAACGCTCTTTAAACTGTACAGCAATACCTCTCCCCATAGCTCCAGCACAATTGCACCCGTGCGCATAAGCATGTACTCCGGCAAGTTTGAAGATATTCCCTTTTGTTATATATGTAACCATCTCTAGATTTATTTATATAAAAACTGAAATAATCTACTGTGAAGTGATAAAGATATTAAATTTAATAATACACATAAAAAGAAAAAAGAGACCACCCATTCCCAAACAGAAAGAATTGTCTCTTTTTTCAGTGATTCCGCTGCGATTCGAACGCAGGACCCACGCCTTAGAAGGGCGTTGCTCTATCCAGCTGAGCTACGGAACCATCCTTAATTGCGGTGCAAAAGTAGGCTTTTATTTTGAATTACACAAATTATTCGGCGGTTTTATGCAAACCGACAAACGGTTTTTTATGTTTTCCGCACGCAAACTATAGGTTTTCCGGTGCAGAACCCTACGTTTTCCGGACGGGAAACACACGGTTCCGCACGAGGAAACAAAGAGAGCCTAAAGGCGTTTCCTGCATATCACAGAGTGATTTCCGGATGCGTCTGCCACGGCTCTCCCCTCACTAATCAGCCGTTTCCTGCGGTTTTTCCGCGAAAATTCCGTAAGTTTGTGTAACGAAAACCCTAAAAACAACATCACACATGGAACAGCATCCCCAGCTTTTAGTCTACAAGGCTTCTGCCGGCTCCGGCAAGACCTTTACACTGGCGGTACATTATATAAGACAACTGATTGAAGACCCATATGCCTACCGCAGGATTCTGGCGGTGACGTTTACCAACAAAGCAACGGCGGAAATGAAGGAGCGTATTTTGGAACAGCTTTACGGCATTGCTACGGCCGACGAGGGTTCGGAAGGCTACCTGAAGGAGATTCAGAAGACATCGGCCAAATCGGTCGAGGAAATCCGGGAATCGGCACGGGAGGCGTTACGGCACATCATTCATGACTACAGCCGTTTCCGCATCGAGACCATCGACTCGTTTTTCCAGTCGGTGATGCGCAACCTGGCGCGGGAACTGGAATTAGGGGCCAACTTGTCTATCGAGCTAAACAATACGGAGGTGCTGAGCGATGCGGTGGATGCCATGATTGAGAAGCTGGACCGGCGCTCACCGGTGCTCTACTGGCTGCTGGAGTACATCGAGGAACGTATCGTGAACGACCGCCGCTGGGATGTGTCGAAAGATATCAAGGGATTCGGACAGAATATTTTCGACGAGAGCTATATCGAGAAGGGAGAAGGACTGCGCCGGAAACTGGCCGACCCGAACTTTATTCCTTCCTACCGGGATGAGCTGAAAAGTATCCGTGAGGAGGTGCTGGAATTCATGAAGGGATTCAGCGAACAGTTTACGGGCTTGCTCGAAATGCACGGACTGACTCCGACCGACCTGAAGAACGGCTCACGAGGCATCGGCAGTTATTTCAACAAACTGGCCAACGGGAAACTGAGCGATGACATCCGCAATGCCACCGTGGAGAAGTGCCTGGAGAGCGAGGAAAACTGGACGACCAAAACGTCGGCCCACCGCGATGAAATCCGTTTGCTGGCGGCTTCGGAACTGATACCCTTGTTAGCGGAAGCGGAAAACCGTCGTCCGCAGAACAACTTGCTGCTCAACTCGTGCGACCTTTCGCTGCGTTACCTGAACAACCTGCGTTTGCTGGCGCACATTGACGAAGAGGTACGCTTGCAGAACCAGGCGCACAACCGTTTTCTGCTGTCGGATACCAATGCCTTGCTCCATAGCTTAATCAGGGAGGGAGACGCCTCGTTTGTCTACGAGAAAATCGGTACCACCATCGATACGGTGATGATTGACGAGTTTCAGGATACCTCGCGCATGCAGTGGGAGAACTTTCATCTGCTGTTGCAGGAAAGTCTGGCACAGAAGGAAGGCAGCCTCATCGTGGGCGACATCAAGCAGAGCATCTACCGCTGGCGAAGCGGCGACTGGAAAATACTGGCAGGACTGGGCAATGACCGGAGTTTCCGCATCAAGGAATGTACGCTCGACACGAACTGGCGAAGTGAGGCACGCATCATCCGCTTCAACAACGAGTTTTTCACGGCGGCCTGCCAGACACTGAACCGGCGCTATCAGGAGGAACAGGGCATGCCTTGCGCCCAACTGGAACAGGCGTACAGCGACGTGCGGCAGCGTTGTGCCAAGAAGGAGGAGAAGGGATTCGTAAAGGTGACCTTCCTGCAGGACTCCAAGGAGCGGCCTTACACGGAAGCGACCTTGGAACAGCTGGCCGAGGAAGTGGAACGCCTTACGGCAGAGGGTATCCGCCTCAACGAGATGGCCATTCTGGTGCGAAAGAACCGGAGCATCCCCGACATTGCCGCTTACTTCGACGAACATACCCCCTACCGCATCGTATCCGACGAGGCGTTCCGGCTGAGTGCATCGCTGGCAGTGAGCATGCTCATCGACGGACTGCGGTATCTTTCTTCGCCCGACGACCGCATCACACTGGCGCGGCTGGCGGTGGCTTATCAGCAAGGGGTATTACGCAAGGACATCAGCCTCAACACGGTACTGCTCGACGACCCGTCCCGTTACCTGCCGGCAGCCTTCCAGTTGCAGGCAAACGAACTCCGTTTCATGCCGCTGTACGAACTGCTGGAAAAGCTGTTTGTGCTGTTCGACATGCAGCTTATCGAGAAGCAGGATGCGTATCTCTGTGCCTTCTACGATGCGGTGACGGAATATATGCAGAACAACTCGTCGGAGCTGACGGCTTTCATCCGTTTCTGGGACGAGAAGCTGAACGCGAAGACCATCCCTTCGGGCGAGATTGACGGCATCCGCATCTTGTCTATCCATAAGTCGAAGGGACTAGAGTATCACACGGTGCTGCTGCCGTTCTGCGACTGGAAGATGGAGAACGAAACGAACAATCACCTGATATGGTGCAGCGTGGCAGGCACGGGCAAGGAAACCGACATTCCGCCATTCAACCGTCTGGACATCGTACCGGTGAACTATTCAAGTGCCATGGCGGAATCGGTGTATCACGACGATTATCTGGAAGAGAAATTACAGCTCTGGGTGGACAACCTGAATCTGCTTTACGTGGCGTTTACACGTGCCTGCAAGAACCTGATTATTTTCGCAAAGGCGGGACAGAAGGGAACGGTTTCAGAACTGTTGTACGACAGTCTGCCGCTCATGCAGGAGGTGGAACTGCCGCTGGCACAGGAGAATCCGGAAGACGATGCAGTGGGCGAATACGGGGAGCTCTGCACGGCGCACGATGAGAAGAAAGCGGGCAAATCCAACCGGCTTTCGTCGCCCCGCGAGGGAGTGCCCGTGAAGATGGAAAGCATCGAGACACACATCGAATTCAAGCAGTCAAACCGTTCGGCCGACTTCATTCAGGGTGACGACACGGAGGACACTCGCGGACAATACATCCGTCAGGGACAGTTGCTGCACCAGGTGTTTGCCCACATCGAAAAGGCAGACGACCTTCCTTCGGCACTGGAACGGCTGAGCTTCGAAGGGGTGTTCGAATCGGAGGAACAGAAACAGCAGATTCAGGGACTGGCGCACTGGGCCTTGCAGCATCCGGCCGTGAAGGACTGGTTCAGCGGCACGTGGGAGCTTTACAACGAGTGTGCCATTGTCTACACCGACGAGCAGGGACAGATGCAGACACGCCGCCCCGACCGCGTGATGCGGAAAGACGGGCAGGTGGTTGTGGTGGACTTCAAGTTCGGAAAAAAGAACAAGGCTTACCGCGCGCAGGTGCAGGAGTACATGGACTTGCTCACGCAGATGGGCTACACCCATATCCGGGGATTCCTCTGGTATGTGTTTGCCAATGAGCTGGAAGAAGTGACACTTCCGGCCTGAGTTTATTTTTTCACAACGATATTTCGACAATGCAATATATGGAAACTTTTTTAAAGCAGGTGGCCGCCGATTTGTACCGAAAAATGAACGGAGACTTCACGAAGGTGGCTGTGGTTTTCCCGAACAAGCGTGCCAGCCTCTTTTTCAATGAATACCTGGCACAGGAATCCGACCGCCCGGTGTGGTCGCCGGCCTACGTGAGCATCAGTGAGCTGTTCCGCCAGTCGTCGCAATGGGTGACGGGCGATTCCATCAAATTAGTGTGCGACCTCTACAAGGTGTTCCGTGAAATAACGGGCAGCAAGGAAAGTCTGGACGAATTCTACTTCTGGGGCGAGATGCTCATCAGCGACTTTGACGATGCTGACAAGAACATGGCCGACACCAAGGCATTGTTCAGCAACCTGAAGGACCTGAACAAGCTGACGGGCGAATATGACTTCCTGGAGGAAGGACAGAAGGAAGCATTGAGCCAGTTCTTCCGTAATTTCTCCATCGAGCAGGTCACGGAACTGAAGCGACGTTTCATCTCATTGTGGGACGTGCTGGGCGACATCTATACGCAATACAAGGAATTGCTCCGCGAGCAGGGCATCGCCTATGAAGGAATGCTCTACCGCGAGGTGACAGAGACCATGGACGTACAGCAGTTTCCCTACGACAAATATGTGTTCGTGGGATTCAACGTGCTGAATAAGGTGGAACAAACCCTGTTCAGCAAGTTGCACGAAGCAGGAAAGGCCCTGTTCTACTGGGACTACGATACCTTCTACCTGAACAAGCATCCGCACGAGGCAGGCGAGTTTATCCGCCGCAACCTGAAGAATTTCCCCTCGGAATTGCCGCCTTCCCTGTTCGACCACCTGAACCATCCGAAGAAAATTACCTTCATCGAATCGCCTACGGAGAACGGACAGGCACGTTACCTGCCGCAATGGATTCGGGAGAACCTGACGGAGAACGAAAAGGAAACGGCCGTGGTGCTCTGCAACGAGGCCATGCTGCAACCTGTACTTCACTCACTGCCGGACAACGTGCGCCACATCAACATCACCATGGGTTTCCCGCTCTCGCAGACACCGGCCTACAGCTTCGTAAAGACGTTGCTGGAACTGCACATTGCGGGCTACAATTCCCGCAGCGGACGCTACCAGTTTGCCGAAGTCATCAGCGTGCTGAAGCATCCGTACACGCAACTGCTTTCCGGAGAAGCCGCTCCGCTGGAAAAGGAACTGACGGAGAAGAACCGCTTCTATCCCCTGCCCTCGGAACTGGAACGGGACGAGCCCTTGTCGCTGCTGTTCAAACCGTGCAGCCACAACCTGAAGTTGTGCAAGCGGCTGGCCGATATCTTGAAGCAGGTGGCGCAGCTGTATCGCAAGCAGGCAGCTTCCACCAGCGATGCCCTCGACCAGCTCTATCGCGAAGCCTTGTTCAAAAGCTTCACCATGGTCAACCGCTTCCATGCCCTGCTTGAAAGCAAGGACCTGGAGGTACAACCTGCCACCTTCCACCGCCTGCTGGTACGCGTCATGTCGACAGCCAGCATTCCTTTCCACGGAGAGCCGGCCATCGGTATGCAGGTGATGGGAGTACTAGAAACACGTAACCTGGATTTCCGCCACGTCATTCTGCTGTCGGTCAACGAAGGCCAGTTGCCCAAGGCAGGGGGGGATGCTTCGTTCATCCCCTATAACCTGCGCAAGGCGTTCGGTATGACAACCATCGACCACAAGATTGCAGTCTATGCCTACTATTTCTACCGCCTGCTGCAACGGGCAGAGAAGGCTACGTTACTCTACAACACGGTGAGCGACGGCATGAACCGGGGAGAGATGTCGCGCTTCATGCTCCAGCTGCTGATTGAGTGGGGTTATCCCGTACAGCGGAAACAGCTGGAGGCAGAACAGTCGCCCATTGCTTCCTCACCCATCTGTATCCCCAAGTCGCCCGACATCATGAAACGGATGCAGAGCGTATTCGACGTGCGGGTAAATCCGAAAGCCCTTCTTTCCCCGTCAGCCCTGAACTGCTACCTGGACTGTCCGCTGAAGTTTTACTATAAGTACGTAGCAGGACTGGCAGCCCCTGAAGAAGTAAGTGCAGAAATCGACTCAGCCAAATTCGGAAGCATCTTCCACTACGCTGCCGAACATATCTACAAGGAGCTCACGACACACGGAAAAGTCATCAACAAAGACACCCTGGAAGCCCTGCTCCAGGAAGAAGTGAAACTACAAAACTACGTGGACAACGGGTTCAAGGAGCTGTTCTTCCACCTCCCTGCCGACGAGCGTCCGGAATACAACGGAGTACAGCTCATCAATTCCGCCGTGATTCTGCGCTACATCCAGCAGCTGCTTCGCAACGACCTGCGCCACACTCCCTTTACCTTCGTAGGCTCCGAACAACGGGTCATGGAGGACGTAGAGATACAGACACCCAAGGGAGCCATCCGCTCGCGCATGGGGGGAATTATCGACCGCATGGACAGCAAGGACAACGTGCTCCGCATTGTGGACTACAAAACGGGAGGCAAGGCCGACACCCCGCCCAGCGTAGAATCGTTGTTCACGCCCGGCCCCAAACGTTCCAATTACGTATTCCAGACTTTCCTGTACGCCGCCATCGTATGCCGGAAACTGCGTGAACGGAATGATGACCGGAAGGTAGCTCCTGCCCTGCTCTACATTCACCGGGCTGCGGCAGAAGATTATTCGCCCGTCATCCAGCTCAAGGAATCGTATAACAAAACCACTCCTGTGGAAGACTTTTCATTGCTGGAAGAAGAGTTCAGAACCCGCCTGCAGGCACTCCTGGAAGAGATTTTCAATCCCGACCTGAGCTTCAGTCAGACGGAAGAAGAAGACCGGTGCACTTATTGTGATTTCAAGGAAATATGTAAACGATAGAAACAGAATCAAAACAAGTGTTAAAATTACATTTTTCTCTGAACAATCCAAGTGAACCGGATGTTATAAAGATGTTTTTCATAGTAATAGATAAGAACAGTATTGGTATTTGTGAAAATATCAGCTGTAAGGGCAAAAGCGTTTGTTCTTTAAAAAATAAGAGAGGCTGCATTTCCCCGGCAGCCTCTCTTATTTTTTTATCCTCTACACAAATGTTTTTTATTCCTGATAATCATAGTACCACCAGTAGGTATCGCCAAATTCGCGACGCATACGGTTGCGTTCTTCCAGCGGAGAATCCTCTTCCTGCTGTAAGGTCTGGTAAGCCTTGAAACGATCTAAAGTCAGACTATCTGCACGCGAAGATACAGTATCATTCCGCTGAACATGATACAGCGTCAGAGCTTCCCGGTAATAACGCGGCAAGGTATCTTCCGGCAAATAGAAATCGGGAACCGCCTGTGCGAAACTGTCCAGTTTCTTTTCAAGAAGCAAGGCCGAAAGGTAATAATCCAGCGACGTATATTTTCCGGTTCCCTTGTAGCAGATGTTCCGCAGGAATACCATGCGGTCTTCTCCCGAATATGGACGTGCTCCCAGCAGGTAATAAATGGAATCATTCGTATAACGGAGCGTGTGCAGGGAATCTGTTTCAAAGAACAACCCGTCGGAACGGTAATACTGCGGATAAGCAAACAGCTTGTCGCCCATCTTTCCCAAGTGCGACAAGGCCACGACACGATAGGCGGTCAGCGTACGGCTGGCCTCCAATGATTTTTCTCCTACGCGTAACACCTTGTCATACTCCCCGGCTCGCAGGTATTGTTCCGCCTCCAGCTCATGATGAAACTGCCGGTTGGTACTACCCACACACACTGTCAGCAGACACAACCCCAACAAGATAGCCAGATTACTGTTGACCAGTCCCCAGAGACTTCCTTCGTGATTCAGCTGTACGCGAAAAACTCCACGCAGCCAGTAACCGATTCCCACAAACAGCAACACCAGTAAAGGCAACAGCCAGGTCCACGGAGTATGGTAGTCGGAGATATACACTCCACGCCCTACATCCGTCAGGGCACAAAGCACCAGAAAGGACGGCACATACGCCAGGGCACGCACCCTTCCCTTCAGCCCCAGCAGACTGTTTACTCCCCAGCGCAGCAACAGCAGAATCAGCGTAATGACCAGTGCGCTGGCCATCGGAGCAAAGGTTGTCTTTCCATGAGCCAGCGAGAAATGAAGGGCTTCCAGCACATCTCGCTGGAACACATAAAGATATACAAAACTAAACAGAGAAAAAAGAAGACCGCATACAGCAATCATGATGCGTGCAGTCTTCTTATAAAATGCATTTGTGTAATCACTCATACAATATCAATTCAATCTTTCACTCGTTTTAATACAACTGCAGAACGGGCCGGCACATACAGTTTCAGCCATTCTTTCTTGTCTTTTGCATAAAGCGGGTCGGCACAGGTGAAGTGGCGGAGACTGTCGTCTGAGAAGCCGAATCCACCAAACTGCTTGTTGTCTGTGTTCAGAACCACGTCGTAGGCACCTCTCGGTACGAGGAAGCCATAATCGGCAAACGAACGGGTCGGGTTGAAGTTGAACACAAACACCAAATCCTTGCGGCGGTATGCCAGAATCTGGTCACCATCGTTATGCCATACCTCGATGACATCCGATTTCTGGATGTTCTTCACACTGCGAATCAGCTTGACCATCGCCTCATCGAAGTCGCCCAGGTAATGATAGCACAAATCCGGATTATCAACCAGGTTCCACTGACGGCGTGCATACTTGTATGACCATCCGTTGCCTTCGCGCGGGAAGTCAATCCATTCCGGATGACCGAATTCATTACCCATAAAGTTCAGGTAACCTCCGTTGATGGTAGAAGCCGTGAGCAGACGAATCATCTTGTGCAGGGCAATGCCTCGTTCCACCACTCCATTCTCGTCGCCAATCTTGAAGTGCCAGTACATGTCGGCATCAATCAGGCGGAAGATGATGGTCTTGTCACCCACCAGTGCCTGGTCGTGGCTTTCGCAGTAAGAGATGGTCTTTTCATCCTTGCGGCGGTTAGTCACTTCCCAGAACAGGCTGGACGGTTTCCAGTCCTCATCGCGACGTTCCTTGATAATCTTAATCCAATAGTCAGGAATGTTCATGGCCATGCGGTAATCGAAGCCGTAACCTCCGTCTTCGAACGGAGCAGCCAGTCCCGGCATACCCGATACTTCCTCGGCAATGGTAATGGCCTTCGGATTCACTTCATGAATCAGCCGATTGGCCAGCGTCAGGTAACAGATGGCATTGTCATCCTGATGACCGTTGAAGTAGTCACCATAGTTGCAGAAAGCCTCACCCAGTCCGTGACTGTAATAAAGCATAGAAGTCACCCCATCGAAACGGAAACCATCGAAATGAAACTCTTCCAACCAGTACTTACAGTTAGACAACAGGAAGTGAATCACCTCGTTCTTGCCATAGTCAAAGCAGAGCGAATCCCATGCCGGATGTTCACGACGTCCGCCCTGATAGAAATACTGGCAAGGATCACCGGCAAAGTTGCCCAGTCCTTCTACCTCGTTCTTCACGGCGTGTGAGTGTACGATATCCATAATCACGGCAATGTTCATCTGGTGTGCCGTGTCGATAAGCTGTTTCAGTTCTTCCGGTGTACCGAAGCGTGAAGAAGGAGCAAAGAAGCTGGACACATGATAGCCGAAACTTCCGTAATAAGGATGTTCCTGAATGGCCATAATCTGAATACAGTTGTATCCGTCCTTCGCAATTCGCGGCAGTACATTCTCACGGAATTCATTGTACGTACCAACCTTTTCCGCATCCTGTCCCATACCGATGTGGCATTCGTAAATCATCAGCGGAGCCACATTAGGCGTAAAGGTCTTTTTCTTGAACTTATACGGTTTCTCCGGACTCCATACCTGTGCACTGAAAATCTTGGTCTGTTCATCCTGCACTACGCGGGTAGCCCACGCCGGAATACGTTCACCGCATCCACCTTCCCAGTACACTTTCAGCTTGTACAAGTCGCCGTGCTTCATGGCCTTTTCCGGCAGATTGATTTCCCAGCTGCCCGTCTTGCGCACACGTTTCATGCAGAAAGCCGGTTTCTCCTGCCAGTCGTTGAAATCGCCCACCAGGTAGATTTCCGTCGCATTCGGCGCCCATTCACGGAAAGTCCATCCCTTGTCAGTGCGGTGCAAACCGAAATACATGTGTCCGGTAGCAAAATCCGACAATGTCTTCTTTCCTACCAGTTCCTTTTCTTTTTCTACCACATGCTGATGACGGCCGTTGATAGCGTCGGCGTATGGTTCCAGCCACGGATCATTCTTTATGATATTCAATACCTTGTCCATAGTATTAGTAATTAGAAATTATTTGACACGTACTTTTACAATCACTTTTCTCACTCCGTCGGGAGTTACGCCCGGTGCATGTGCGTCTTCCGGGAAGAAAATAGCAAACATACCCGGCTTTACGGTCAGGTAGTCAGTAGCCAGTCCTTCATAGAAGGTAATATCTTTTTCTGTATTGTAAACAGCTTCAGGCAAATCCGTACGCGGCATATAGCCCATTACTTCCACCCCCGACAATGGAATCTGGATGTCGATGAAATCATTGTGTGTTTCCAGACGCGCTTCTTCCTTTGTCTTCGGACGTGCATCTGCAAAATTCACCATCAGTTCACCTTCCTTCAGCACTACCTTCCCCACTTCGTGTGCCTGCAAGTCAGTTGCCTTCAGGAAAGCTACAGCCTCTGCAAACAAAGGATTCAGTGACACATATTTTTCCAAATTTTCCAATTTGTCAATAACCATATTCTTTCAGTTTTAAGTCGTTAATATTTTATTCAAACTCATCTATCGTTTCATTTGTAAAATCGGCAAAGCGTTTCAGCTGGCGAAACACGTCGATAATCCGTTCCATAAAGTCCGGACGGGAAAAGAACTCATCTTCCACCCGGCAGGCCACCGTAAAATCCTTGCAACGGATGTACTGCGGATAAGGAAAATCCTTCGGAAACCCCTTGGGCACCGTCTTCAGATGCGACTCGCCTACCACCGGGAAATACTCCTTGAAAGCCGGATCTTCCACAATGGCACGATACTCATCAATGCGGTCGCACACCGACTGACGCACCGCCCGCAACATATCGGCAGGCATGCACCAACTTCCTCCGGCCAGCATACAGTTGCCCGGTTCCAGATGAAGATAATAACCACAGTGATTGGATTTCTTTCCCCTTGCATTGATATACCCTCCGATGTGGGTCTTATAAGGAGACTTGTCGGAAGAAAAACGGACATCCCGGTAGATGCGATACGTGCAGTCACGCGGAAGGACGTGCGCCACACTTTCATCCCATGGCGAAAGGCGGGCAATCACCCCTGCCAGCAACTCCTCGAAGTCTGCCTGCACACTCAAATATTCCGCTTTATGTTCCTGAAACCACTCCCGGTTGTTGTTTGCCGCCAGTACTTTCAGGAAATCCAATATGCCCGGTATATCCATATTCTTTACTTTTGAGTCACACAAACTTACGAAATTAATTCTTATCTGTCGAATAAAACGATATTTTTTTACATTATCCCAGCAGATTCAACAAAAAATCGTGCACCTTTCCGTTGGAAGCCACCACTTCGCGGCCGGAATAGCATGAATCACCCCCGGAAAAGTCGGTCACCCGTCCTCCGGCATTCTGTACCAGCAGGATACCTGCCGCCACATCCCACGGACAAGTGAAGGCTTCGGCACGCGCTTCAAAACGCCCGTCGGCCACGTAACACATCTCGGCAGCCGCCGCACCGACCACCCGAATGCCTGCCACATGCCCGTAGCAGCCTTCTATCAGGCGGTTGAATACCGGCTTGTAAGCCTCCGTTTCATACGGAAGTCCGAAAGCCATAAAAGCCTCATCGGGTACAGCTACCTGCGACACCCGAATCTGTCGGTCATTACAATAAGCAGGCGCCCCCTTGTAAGTCCAGAAACACTCGTCGCGGCACACTTCATAAACCACCCCCAGCAAGATTTCCTCACGGTTACGCAAGGCAATGCTCACACAATAAGGTGCATGGTTATGAATGAAGTTGGTCGTACCGTCCAGCGGGTCAACCAGCCAGCAATACTCCTCGTCGGTGTGAGTTCCGCTCCCCTCTTCAGCAATAAAACCTGCCTCGGGAAGCAATTCCCGCAGACAGGCTACTATTCTTCGTTCCGATTCCTTGTCGACATACGACACATAATCGTGTGCGTGCTTCTTCTCGATCCGCTCACGGCTGAACTTCTTCCGCTCCTCACGGATAAAAGCCCCCGTGGCTACAGCCAGTTCACGCACCTTCAAAGTCAGTTCGGATAATTCCATCATTATTTTTTCTCCTCCAATAAACGTCCGTATCTGAAAGTCCCTTTCCGGACAATATTTCCGTTGGCATCCATCTCTACGAATGGACCGTCTTTCTTTCCCTGCTTGAAGAAGCCCTCAAAGCGAGTGCCGTCCTTTTCAATCAGCACACCCTTTCCTTCTTCCTTTCCACGTACAAAGGAACCGGTATAGACAGAACCGTCGGCCATGTGAAGCACACCTTCTCCCTCGGCCATGTTGTTCTTCCACTGACCTTCGTATTCATCACCGTTGGCCCACTTGTATTTTCCGGTACCCGAGCGCTGGTTCTTCGACCATTGTCCGTCGTACACCGCTCCGTTGGCCCAGGTGAACGTGCCTTGTCCCTCCTGCTGTCCGTTCAGGAAATGACCTACGTATTTGTCGCCGTTCGGATACGTATAGATACCCCTTCCCGTGCGTTCACCGTTAGCATAATCGCCCTCATAACGTTCGCCGTTCTGGAAATAATAGATACCCTTTCCATCCTGCACATCATCCTTCCAGTCGCCCACGTACTTGTCGCCGTTGGTATAGTAGAAAGTACCCTTTCCGTGACGCATGCCGTCCTTCCAGTCGCCTTCATACTTCGACTTGTCGTCCCACACCATGGTGCCCTTCCCGTTCTTCAGGTCGTTCTTCCATTCGCCGGTGTAGACCGCTCCACCTTTCCAGGTATAAGTACCCTGTCCGTTGCGCTTGTCATGATGCCAGGTACCGGTATATAAGTCCCCGTTATAATAGGTCATCGTACCCTCACCCTCCTGGTAGTCAGTGTACCACATCCCGTCGTAACGGTTGTTGTTCATAAAATAATACGTTCCCTTGCCGTGCTGCTGGTCTTCGTACCACTCTCCCACGTACTTTTCTCCGTCGCTGAAAGTGTAGGTACCTTCACCCTGGCGTTTACCCTTCACATATTCACCTTCGTACACGTCACCATTGCGGAACACCGTCTTTCCTTTTCCGTTCGGGCGGCGTCCTTTCAGTTCGCCAGTATATTCCGAACCATCCTTAAACTGGTAGTATCCCAATGACAACTGGGCCGAAGCCGATACCGAGCTGAATGCCAGCAAGGCAAATAAAAATAATGTATGTTTGTTCTTTCTCACGTTCTTAGTCTCTTTTTTAATTCCGCTCAAAAATAGTCTTTTTACTTTTGCACGAGCCGGAAGGTTTATACTTTTTTACCTGCCACTACCTCTATTAAGTTTTCTTTGCAGAAATAGCACTGAGCCAGCGAAAGCAGTTCGTCGGACGTCACCTCACGGATGGCAGCCAGCGACGCATCAAAAAAGTCGGGCTTCAATCCGGCCGTTTCGATGAATATCCAGGCATCCGAGAGCGAGAATGCCCCCTCGTACGAACGGCACATATCGCCCAGCATGTAGTTGCGCACCATCTCCAGTTCTTCTGCCGGCACCTTGTCCTGACGCAGACGGTCCATTTCATGATACACTTCCGTGATGACAGATTCCATGTATTCATTGGCCGCCTCCGTACTCACCACCAGCAGACTCGTGCCCGGATAAGACACCAGTCCGGCCCCGATGCCGTAGGTATATCCCTTATCCTCACGGATATTCGACATCAGACGACTGCCGAAATACCCTCCGAACAACGTAACCAGCACACGCAGTTTCAGGTAATCAGGATGCTTGCGGTCGAGCGAGAAACCACCCATGCGGAGCGAACTCTGCAGAGCATCCTCCTTCTCCACGTGAACCCGTTTGCGGGCATCCTTCACGATGTCCCACGTGCGTTCCACCTTCTCTGCCGTACAATTTCCCCAGGGCGCCTCTCCCCAGTGACGTTCAATGCAGCGCACCACCTCGGGCGTCACCTTACCCGACACGTACATGGAACAGTTGCCCGAATGATAGTGACGGTGATAGAAATCCTTCAGCGCCTCCACCTGAATGCGTTCATAATCCTCCAGTTCGGCATAGCGTCCCAACGGATGCGAAGTACCGAAAAGCGAACGGTTCAGCTGCTTGCGGGCCAGTACGTCCACCCGCTGGTTGTTCACCAGGAACTGCTGGCGGTTGATGTCGCAGATAATGCGGAACTGCTCTTCCGGAAACACAGACTCCTTCACCAGTCCGGCCACAATCTCCATGGTTCGGTCAAGGTGTTTCGTCAGTGTATACAGTGTCACAAATCCACAGTTCACAGAAGAAGAAAGGTCGAGCCACGCCCCGTAATAATCCAGCCGTTCGGCAATCTCGCCCGATGTCATGCGCACCGTTCCCTCACGCAGCATACGGTTGGTAAACACGGCCTGAAGCGGCTGCGACTGGTCGAGCTGTCCGCTCCGCACCAGCAGGTCGAAACGAATCACATCCTCGTTTCCGGCCGAAAGCACATACAGCGGCATGCCGTTCTTCATACGGTGCAACTCCGGCTGCAAGATGGAGAAATGCTCCAGCTGACGGATGGCAGGCGCCACACTACGGTCGAGCTGCGTCATAGTGCCTCCTGCTGATTACGCAGAAACTCTTCGGCCCGTGCCAGATCCTGCGGCGTGTCAATACCAATGGTCTCCACTTCGCTGATGCCCACCTTGATGGAATAGCCGTTCTCCAGCCAGCGCAACTGCTCCAGCGATTCGGCCAGTTCGAGCGACGACTGCGGAAGAGATGTAATCTCCTTCAGCACCGGAGCGCGGTAGGCATAAAGTCCGATATGTTTATAATACGTATGTCCGGCCAGCCACTCCTTCTTGTCGCGGTTACGCTGGTAAGGAATGATGGAACGGCTGAAGTAGAGCGCCTTCATCTCCTTGTTCACCACCACCTTGGGCGAGTTCACGTTTTCCAGCGCATCAAATCCGTCGGCAGGCGTAAACGGTTTCACAAGTGTGGCAATCTGTGTTGACGCATCGTCAAAGCAGGCCTTCACGGCTTCCAGCTGCGAACGCTGGATAAACGGTTCGTCGCCCTGAATGTTTACCACCACGTCATAGCCGCTGCCCACCTTGCAGTAAGCCTCGTAGCAACGGTCGGTACCACTCTTATGGTCGACCGACGTCATTACCACCTTTCCACCGAAGGCCTTTACAGCCGCTTCGATGCGTTCGTCGTCGGTAGCCACGTAAGCTTCGTCCAGCACACCGGCCACTTGTTCATAAACTCTTTGTATCACGGGTTTGCCTCCCAGTAGTGCCAAAGGTTTGGCGGGGAAGCGTGTAGATGCATATCTTGCAGGAATAATTCCAATAAATTTCATGGTTATTGTATTTGGGTTATGCTTCGCAAATGTACGAATAAAAAGTGACAAACAGAAGATACATATTGAAATATCTCCACTTACAGAGATAAGGTTCGTTGATTGCGGTTGACTTCCCCGTCTGAGTGTATCCGATATTGGCAAGGCTATTTACCCCTATTCGCTTCCTCTCTGTTTTAGTTCGTCTACCAATTCCTGATAGAGGGCTACAGGCCCATAATGCCACAGTTTAGTACTTTCGTCAGCCAGTCTTTTGTAAGTATCCGAATGATAGAAGCAACGCAAAGCCTCTATCAGTGTAACGTGATGTTCATGGGCATAGATTTGCGCCACACGGCTGACTTTGCCGGGCAGCAGCAGGTACAGGTTTTCGTTGGTTATGTCCAGATTCATAGATTAATCTCTTTAGAATTAATCTTTTCGTCTATCTCCTCCATCAGCCATTGATGGCCTTGTGTATGCAGTACCTCGAAATTCTCCTCCAAATAGGGCGACACTTCGTATCGGTCGAACAGAAAGAACACCTCATCCCCACTCAACTGATACTTCTTTCCATACTGCTCGATGCAGAAAGAAAGGAAATAGGCGATATCGAGTTCTTTATCTTTCATGCTTTATGTCAATAGTTCGTTAAAAATTCGCCAAGCCTAAGCGGCTCTGGCAGTAAATAAAATGAGTTCTTTGAAAAGTTTGTCAATAACTTGCGGGTCTGGGCTAATCCCAAACACGCAAATAAATCGTTCAAGCATATAAGCATTGTGTATGAAAGACTTGCAGGAGGATATGGAATAGGCTATTCCGAGCCTCTTACATGCCGCTTTGGCCAAGTTGACAGCAGCAAGCGATGCATTGAAGTGAAAATCCAACTTCCTGAAGTCGGTTGACTGGCAGTTGGTGATTCCTGCATGCTGCTTGCCATCTCTAAAGCAAAATTCCAGTTGGAACCTGGTTCTGTAATAATCCAGCACCTCACGTCCATCCATGGAATCGTCTGTAGAGAAGTAAAGCTGCCACTTGTCTGTCCTCCCGTCCATCGGATACCAGATGGCTAAGGAAACATACCTTTTGAGAGCTTTTGCAT
>ERZ840057.99-NODE-99-length-86776-cov-28.104773_pt1 | contig 86776 bp, 103 predicted proteins | sample MGYA00519907_ERZ840057 | MGnify/ENA primary metagenome ERZ840057 (study PRJEB31850, sample SAMEA3708862) | human gut metagenome | biome: human gut; feature: human-associated habitat; material: faeces | place: China | collected 2014 ...
GACAGTCCTCAATTTTCGCCATTCTGCATCACCCATATACATTTTATAGTTCATGGGCGATTGGTGAAATGATGTAAAATGTATAACACTCAAACTTTATTGTTCACACTTTGTTTTAGTTGATTTTTGGGTTATCCAATGTTATTCTATTTATGGATTGTATGCTTTTTTGAAGGGCAGGTGTTTTCATGTACAATCATCAGCTGGAAACCTTCATCCGTGTGGCGGATGCAGGCAGCTTCAACAAGGCGGCAGAGGAAAGCTACATCACGCCAACAGCCATCATCAAGCAGATCAACCTATTGGAAGATTCCCTTGGTGTCAAGCTGTTCGAGCGTACTCGCCGGGGACTAACACTGACCAAAGCAGGCCGTTCCATGTATCAGGATGCCAAGTACATCATTCAATACTGCCATGATTCTGTCATTCGTGCCCGGAACGCAATGCAGGAGGATTCCAACGTCATCCGCATTGGTTCCTCTCCCATGACACCTGCCCAGCTGCTCATGGAACTGTGGTCGAAAGTGCAGACCATCTGCCCGGACATCAAATTCCAGATTGTGCCTTTTGAAAACACCCCGGAAAATGCACGGGAAATTCTGGCGAACCTCGGCACGAACATTGATGTAGTAGGCGGCATCTTTGATGAAACGATGCTGCATCTGCGCAAATGTGCCGGTCTGGAACTGGTTCGCAGGCCGTTTTACTGCGCGGTTTCCATCCATCATAAACTTGCGGCAAAAGACCGCTTGCAGATCACAGACCTGTACGGCGAAAATCTACTGCTGATGCACCGTGGATGGAGCCACTATGTAGATGAACTGCGGGATGATTTATGGCAGCACCATCCACAAGTAAATATCGTGGATTTTGAATTTTACAGCATGGACATCTTCAACCGCTGCGAAAACACCAACGATGTGCTGCTGGCAATTCCGGGCTGGGCCAATGTCCACCCATTGCTGAAAGTGATTCCAGTAGATTGGGATTACGGCATCCCCTATGGTATCCTGCACTCCCCGAATCCAACGCCTGCCGTTCAGCGTTTTCTGGATGCGGCTAAAATAGCCAGCAAGGAATTGTATCGCTGATACGCCACTGCAACGAGAAGCTGCTGCATGAGAAATCATGCAGTGGCTTTTTCTTTTTACAAAAGATGCACTTGACCTAAAGCTGACTCTAAGTGTTACAATCAGGGTGTCAAGCGGGTTGTTTGAACCTTTGAGTTCAAACAAGTGAACAAAATGGAGATTCCGGGAAATGCAGACTTGCGCTATACTGGAACCAGAAAAAGAGAGTACCTCAAAGGAGGAACGACCAATGAAGAAAGTCTTGATTTTGTCCGGCAGTCCCCGCAAGGACGGCAACTCCGACCTGCTGTGCAGTGAGTTTATGCGCGGCGCGCAGGAGAGCGGCAACGAAGTGCAAAAGATCTTCGTGTGCAGCAAGAAGATTGTGCCCTGCAATGCCTGCTATTACTGCCGCGACCACGGCGGCAAGTGTGCCCTGAACGATGACATGAGCGAAATTCTGGACGCAATGCAGGCGGCAGATGTTATCGTGATGGCAAGCCCAGTGTACTTCTACTCCATTGATGCACAGATGAAGATCATCATCGATCGCAGCCTTGCCCGGTGGACGAACATTCCGAACAAGGAGTTCTATTTCATCATGACCTGCGCGGACGATAACCGTGCTGCCATGGCCTGCACCTTGGAGTGTTTCCGGGGCTTTACCGCCTGCCTGAATGGTGCCAAGGAAAAGGGGGTCATCTACGGCACCGGCGTATATCGGCCCGGCGAGGTGATGTCCTCCCCGGCCATGAAGGAAGCCTACGAGATGGGCAAAAACGTCTGATTTCCCAGTTTTATATAAAGGAGTGTAACGGCTATGAACAATTTTCTGTTTGAAAACAAGACCAAGGTTTATTTCGGCAAGGGTGGCGTGAAGGAATATCTGGGCTGTCTGCTGAAGCACTACGGCGATACCGTGATGCTGGCCTACGGCGGCGGTTCTATCAAGCACAATGGTGTCTATGATGAAATCGTCGGTATTCTGAACGCCGAGGGTAAGCGCATCGTGGAGTTTCCCGGCATCATGCCCAATCCCACCTACGCCAAGGTGCAGGAGGGTGCAAAGCTGGCCCGTGAGAACCGTGTGGATTTGATCCTTGCCGTGGGCGGCGGTTCCGTGTCCGACTGCTGCAAGGTGGTGTCCGCACAGGCCAAGGTGGACGAAGATTTGTGGGAGCTGGAAAACACCAAGCATACTCGTCCCACTGAGTTCATCCCGCTGGGCACCATCGTCACGGTGTTCGGTACCGGCTCCGAGATGAACAACGGCGCAGTCATCACCCATGAGGAAAAGAAGATTAAGGGGGCCCTGTGGGGTGCACAGGCCGACTTTGCTTTTCTCGACCCCACCTACACGTTGTCCGTTCCCATGAAGCAGGTCATTTCCGGTGCGTTCGACACCCTGAGCCACGCGATGGAAACTTACTTCGGCAAGCCGGACGAGAACAACCTCTCCGATGACATCAACGAAGCCGTCATGCGCAGCGTCATCCGCAACATCCGCGTCCTGTTGACCGACAAGGACAACTACGAGGCCCGCAGCGAGCTGGCATGGGCTTCGGCTATGGCCGAAAACGGCATCCTGAAAATCGGCAAGGTCACCGACTTCCAGTGTCACATGATCGAGCATCAGCTGGGTGCCTACACCAACTGCAACCACGGTGCTGGTCTGGCGGTCATTCACCCGGTGCTGTACCGTCACCTGCTCCCGGCCAACACCGCACGGTTCGCCCGCTTTGCACAGAACGTCTGGGGCATCGACCCGGCGGGCAAATCCGAGCTGAAACTGGCACAGGCTGGCGTGGAGGCTCTGGCGGCCTTCATCAAGGAGATCGGGATGCCCACCACCTTTGCAGAACTGGGCATCCCTGCCGGCACCGACCTCAAGGCCGTGGCCGATTCCACCGTGCTGACCGGCGGCTGCTGCAAGAAGCTGAGCCATGACGAGATTTACGAAATTTTGAAGGAGTGCAGGTGACCATGAAGAAAATTACAGCAGGCAGAGATGTGCTTGGTGAATTTGCGCCGAAGTTCGCACAGCTCAATGATGATGTTCTTTTCGGTGAGGTTTGGAGCCGGGAAAGCGAGCTTTCTGCACGCGACCGTTCCCTCATCACCGTGACAGCACTGATGGCGCAGGGGCTGACGGATACCTCTTTCGGACATCATCTGCAAATGGCCAAGGAAAACGGAATTACCCGCAGTGAAATTGCGGAAATCCTGACGCACGCTGCGTTTTATGCGGGTTGGCCCAAGGCTTGGGCGGCATTCCGAATGGCAAAGGACATCTGGGCAGATGCGGAAAACACTGATGAAAAGCAGCTGCACCAGAACAGTATGGTCTTCCCCATCGGCGCGCCCAATGACGGCTTTGCACAGTATTTCAGCGGGCAGAGCTATCTTGCGCCAGTCTCCACGGAGCAGGTCAAAATCTTCAATGTGACCTTTGAACCCGGCTGCCGCAACAACTGGCATATCCACGAGGCGGACAAGGGCGGCGGGCAGATCCTCGTCTGCGTGGCAGGCCGGGGCTACTATCAGGAATGGGGCAAGGAACCACAGGAGCTGCACCCCGGCGATGTAGTCAACATTATGCCCGGCGTCAAGCACTGGCACGGCGCTGCGCCGGACAGCTGGTTCTCCCATCTGGCGGTGGAAGTACCCGGAGAAAACTGCCGCAGTCAGTGGTGTGAACCAGTGAGTGAAGAAGAATATCAAAAACTGAAATAAGGAGCATGGCATGACCTACGGCGGCATGGCGACCAATAAAAACGAAGCCACGAAACTTGGAAAGAACATTTAAGGAGGAATCTTTTATGGAATACGCAACTCTCAATAACGGCGTGAAAATGCCCATGGCCGGTATTGGCACATTTCTTTTGACCCCGGACGAGGCAGAGGCCTCCTGCGTCAGCGCCTTGCAGAACGGCTACCGCTTGATCGACACCGCCAACGCCTACTGCAACGAAAAAGCCGTGGGCCGCGCCATGAAGAAGTCCGGTCTGCTGCGGGAGGAAATTTTCCTCGAAACCAAGCTGTGGCCCAGCTTCTACACCGATGCCGATGCTGTGGACAAGACGCTGGCACGTCTGGACACCGACTACATCGACCTGCTGCTCATTCACCAGCCTGCCGGTGATTACGTTGCCGGTTATCGCCTGATGGAAAAGGCTTACAAGGAGGGCAAAGTCCGTGCCATCGGTCTGTCCAACTTCAACGAGGAGCAGATCAAAGAAATTCTGAGCATCTGCGAAGTCAAGCCCACCATCCTCCAGACCGAAGTTCACCCCTACGCCCAGCAGAAAGAACTGAAAGCCTTCCTCGCCGAGAATGGCATGGTGATTCAGGCATGGTATCCGCTGGGTCACGCTGACAAGGGCCTGCTGGAAGAGCCGTTGTTCACCCGCCTTGCAGCAAAGTACGGCAAGAGCAACGTGCAAATTATTCTGCGCTGGCACATTCAGGCAGGCAATGTGGTCATTCCCGGCTCCAAGAACCCGGCCCACATCCACGACAACTTCGATGTGTTCGATTTTGCGCTGACCGATGCAGAAATGCAGGAGATCACCACGCTGAACAAGGATAAACGGTATTATGAGGTCACGGAGGATAAGCTGGCGGCATTCGCCACCATGTTTCCTCCCGTGGAAGATCAGAAGTAAATTTCAAGCAGTTTGTAGCTGGGTGCGGAGAGTTTTTTGCGGAAAATGAACCAGATGAAAGGGTAAATGAAGATGAATAAGATCACGCGCAAAAGTTTTCTGAAAGTTCTTGCCGCCACCATGGTGGGTGGTGCAGCCGCTTCCGCACTGACGGGTGCAGCGGCTCCTGTTTCCATTGACGAGACAAACGGCAAGGTAAGCCGCTGGGTAAAGAACAACCTGAACCCGGACGGCCCGCTGACGATTGCCAAGCAAGGAATGTTCTCCTCCGGCGGCACGGTCACGGCACCGGTGGCAGGCACTTATGATGCCACCACCAACTGGCTGGACACTACCCGTGCAGGCAACACCGCTCATGTGGATCACGCTAATGTTCTGTATCAAATCCCGGCAGACAGCAACGGTTGGCCGATGGTTTATCTGCACGGCTATGGACAGTCCCGCATGGGCTGGATAACCACCCCGGACGGCCGTCAGGGCTGGGCCGATCTGTTTCTGCGCAACGGCTACTCTGCGTTCTTGGTAGACCAGCCCCGCCGTGGTGAGGCTGGCAGTACCGCCCAGATGAGCACGGACGGTTTCCTCGATACTTGGTCTGCCGACTCCAAGGACTACAAGCCCGGCGATCAGGCATGGTACACCCACTTCCGCATTGGCCGCGTTGCCCCGGAACGGTACGAAGGCTCCCAGTTCCCGGAGGGCGATGCTGCACAGAATCAGTTCTTCCGCCAGATGACCCCCAACACCGGCGACTTCAATCAGGCAGTTGCTGCCGCCGCACTGGGCGAGGTGATGAAGGACGTGCAGACCCTGACCGGTCACAAGTCCATTTTCGTCACCCACTCGCAGGGCGGTGCAGTTGGCTGGAGTGTGCCCGCCGACAACATTGCCGCCATTGTTGCCATTGAGCCGGGCGGAACCCCTGCCATCGGCTCGGAGCAGTACACGAAACTGCTGAGCGCAGGTATTCCAATCGCTATCTACTTTGGCGATTACATCGACAACGGCCCGGAAGATATCATGTCCACCAGCTTCTGGCGGCAGGTACGGGACGGCGCACTGGCCTTTGCCGCCCAGTACAATGCCGATGGCGGTGACTGCACTGTGGTCGATCTGCCGAAAATCGGCATCACCGGCAACTCCCACTTCATGTTCCAAGAGCTGAACAACAAAGAGATCGCTGATCACATTTATCAGTGGCTGGAGAGCCGCGCACTGGCATGAGCGGTTCTCTGAGATTCCCGGCATTTTACATAGATAGAGGTGTGTTTCGTATGAAGAATAAAATTTCCCGCCGCCAGTTTTTGCAGGTTGCCGGCGCATCTGCTGCCGCCCTGCTGCTGGCTTCCTGCTCCGGCAATTCCGCTAGCAGTGTGAGCAGTTCTTCTGTGGCTTCCAGTGAAGCCGCATCCAGCGCGGCTGCTTCTTCGGAAGCTACCAGCACGGTAACGACTACGGGCAAAACGCTGGTGGTGTATTTCTCCGCCACCGGCACTACACAGGGCGTAGCGCAGACCATCGCCGACACCGTGGGTGCTGACCTGTTTGAAGTCGTTCCGTCTGACCCTTATACCTCCGATGACCTGACTTGGACGAACAATGACAGCCGCGTTTCCCGTGAACACAACGACGAGGACCTTCGTGCTGTGGCTTTGGAAAGCACCGATGTGGACGGCTGGGACGATTACGACACCGTGTTCATCGGCTACCCCATCTGGTGGGGCATCGCCGCATGGCCCATGAGCAGCTTTGTTGCCGTCAATGACTTCACCGGCAAAACGGTCATTCCGTTCTGCACTTCGACTTCCTCCGGCATCGGCCAGAGCGGTGAGCTGCTGGCAGAACTGGCGGACGCCGGCACTTGGCTGGACGGCCAGCGGTTCAGCCGCGGCAGCAGTGAAGCTGACATTGCAAGCTGGGTAAATGGCCTGAACCTGTAAGCAGAGCTTTTGTGTGAGGAGAATTTTCTCTTGCGGTAATTTTTGAAATAGAGGGTAAATCAAAAGGAGAATGTTTGTATGAAAGCATTGCTCATCAACGGCAGTCCGCGGCCCAACGGCTGCACCTTTACGGCCCTGACCGAACTGGCAAATACGCTGGAAGCCGAGGGCATTGAAACCGAGATCGTCCATGTGGGCAACAAGGACATCCGGGGCTGCATCGCCTGCCGCCGCTGCCACAGCACCGGCTCCAACAAGTGCGTCTTTGATGATATTGTCAACGAAGTAGCCCCCAAGTTGGCTGAAGCCGATGCCTTTGTCATTGGCGCACCGGTGTACTTTGGTTCCCCGGCAGGCGGCGCGATCTCCTTTATGGACCGCCTGTTCTTCAGTACCCTGAACATCGACAAGACCATGAAAGTGGGTGCTTCGGTCGTGACCTGTCGGCGCGGCGGCAACACTGCTTCCTACGATGTGCTGAACAAATATTTTACCATGTGTGGGATGCCAGTGGCCAGCAGCCAGTATTGGAACATGGTCTACGGCGGCTCTGCCGAGGAGGTCAAGAAAGATGCCGAGGGCTTGCAGACCATGCGCACCCTTGGCCGCAACATGGCCTTTTTGATGAAGAGTATCCAGATAGGCAAGCAACAGATCGGCCTGCCCGAAAAAGAACCTGCTGTCTTCACAAACTTCCATCATTGAGGAAGTGTTCCATATTCCTCCTTCTTTGTTGCAGGGAAAGCCGGGACGGAAACGTCCCGGCTTTCCCATTTCCCTGATTTTTGCGAGGTGATTTTATGCGCAGCGTGATTTTCGCGGTTTCCACCGCTTTGACCGTTTTATTATCCGCCTGCACCGGGGCGGCATCCTCTGTGCCAGTCAATACGGTTTCTTCGGTTTCGGCCAGCACATCCATCACGGCCTCGTCCGAAGTGGATTCGGCTGTTTCGGAGAGTGCTTCTTCGGAAACCGGAAACATCCAGACTGGGCTTGTCCGGGAGCAGACATTGGACAGCACTGAGGGGCTCATCCATTACAGCTACTACCTGCCGGAGGATTACGACCCCACCCGGAAGTACCCCATGATGGTGGTCATGCCCGGCTATAACATGATGTGGTTCGGGGAATCTTCCTCCGGCAGCAATCTGGACTGGACGGGGTTCACCAGCTGGACGAACCTTAGACAGAATATGATCGTAGTGTCTGCCCAGCTCACCGACTGGGGCGACACTTCGGCGCGGCAGGCCATCGCTCTGACGGAGTATTTCATCAATCACTTTGCCGTAGATACCGCCCGCATTTACGCCGCAGGCTACTCGGCTGGCGGCGAAACCATGTCGCGGGCAGTTGCCATGCGGCCTGACCTGTATGCAGCTTATCTGCATGGAGCATCCCAGTGGGACGGCGGTTTTGCGCCCATTGCAGAAAACGGCGTGGCGGTCTACATCTACATGGCGCAGGGCGATGAATACTACGGTGTGCAGAAAGCACGGGATGCCTACAACGGTCTGCACGATGCTTACGCCGCCGCAGGCTGGACGGATGAACAAATCGACACCGTGCTGCAAATGCAGACCCCGGACAACGCCTTTTTCGATGCGCAGGGGCTTCACGTCTACCATGCTGCCGCAAATGTTGTCTTTGATGATGCCGATATTCTGAACTGGATCGTTTCCAAACACAAGTGATAGGAGAGAAATTTTGAACCGACGGCAATTCACAAAACTTCTGGCGGGTGCAGGGCTGCTTCTGGCAGGCTGCCGGGCAGGTGCTGCACCCAGTTCCTCCACCCCGGAAAGAAAGGATTCCATGCAAACGACCACCCAAACTTATACCCGCACCACGCCCATCGAAACCGTACGGAATGACCCGGTTTTCGGTGATTATGGGCGGCTGATCTTCCCTGTGGAACGCTCTTATTACAGCGGCGACACGCTGGAGCAGCTGCATCTTACCTACTATAACAACGTCGACCCGGACGAAACAGTGGACATCTGCAACACCCTGCGCCAGCGTGCAGCGGACGGGCAGACCATCTTTTACGATATTTACACCGAGGACGAAAAAGCCGCTGACCCGGACAAAGCTGACACCGGCTTATTCTACTTCAAGGGTAATCCCGGCGCAAAATTTTCCATCTGCAACGCAGGCGGTGCGTTTGCGTATGTGGGGGCCATGCAGGACAGCTTTCCTCATGCACTGGAACTTTCCCGCAAGGAGTACAACGCTTTTGCGCTCATCTACCGCCCCGGCGCACAGACCGCCTGCGAAGATCTGGCACGGGCCATTGCCTTTGTCTTTACCCATGCGGAGGAACTGGAAGTAGACACCAGCGGCTACTCCCTCTGGGGCGGTTCTGCCGGGGCACGGATGGCGGCGTGGCTGGGCAGCTACGGCACGGCATCCTTCGGTGAACAGGCGTATCCGCAGCCGGGAGCCGTCATCATGCAGTACACCGGGCTGGGGGAAGTCTACGGCAACGAGCCGCCCACTTATGCCTGTGTGGGTGACCGGGACTACATCGCAGACAAACGCGTGATGCGCTGGCGCATTGAAACTATCCGCTCTCAGGGCACCCCTGCCGAGATCGAAGTCTTTCCGGGCCTTGCCCACGGTTTTGGCTTGGGCACCGGCACCTCTGCCGAAGGCTGGCTCGATCATGCCGTAGCGTTCTGGGAAGAAAACACCTGAAACCGTGAGGAAACTGTTATGACGAAAAAATGGACTGCACTGCTTCTCGCGGCAGTACTTGCTGTCGGCCTTTCGGCCTGCGACACCAGCCGCGCAGAAGCCCCCGGCAGCAATTTGGAAAGCGGAGTTTCCGCCATCGAGGATGCTATGACGAAACGAAATGAAACCGAAAGCAGCTCGTTCCCGGCAGGCAGCGACCTGCGCATCGGCACTTCTGCCGACACCGTTGCAACGCCGGATGATTTCCCGGCAGCATACAACTACGGCACTGGAAAAATTGAGGATTATTCCCGTACCGCCATGCTGCAAAAGATGCCGGAACCAGTGGACAATGCGACCGTGTTGAACACCTCGGCAGACCCTAACCATATTCAGGCGTTGTACCTGTGGGAAGAAGGCAACGTTCCGGCTAAAACGCAGTTCACCGCTGCAATGACCGGTTATTTTGACAACTGGGATTTCCGCCCCTATGTGACGGCAATTCCCGTCCGCACCGGAGTACAACCGAAAGGTGCTGTGGTGTTGATGGCAGGCGGTGCGTATCAGTTCCGTGGAAACTATACCGATTCTCTGCCCACGGCGGCAACTCTGCGGGAGCTGGGCTTCCAGACCTTCATCGTAGATTACCGTCTGTCGCCCTACACGCAGGAGGAAGGCGCGCTGGATGTAGCGCGGGCTGTCCGCTTTGTGCGGCAGAATGCGGATGTTTACGGCATTGACCCTGACGATATTGCAGTTATGGGCTTTTCCGCAGGCGGCATTCAGGCGGGCGAATTTCTGATGCACTACGATGAAGATGTCAACGGCACTGCTCTGGATGAAAGCTATGTACCCGATGCGCTGGATGCTGTTCCGGCTCACGCTTCGGCGGTGGGCATGATCTATTCGTTCTATGGGCGGATCAGCGTGGGCAACATGGACCCGGACTGGCTGGCCGAGGGTGATCTGCCGCCAACATTCTACGTTTACGGCACGGAGGACCCCTTTTACCGCCAATTCCAGCAGCAGTATGATGTGATTCGGAATATGGGCATTTCCACCGGACGCATCGTGCTGAATGGCTGGCCCCACGGCTTTGGCTCGGATGGCGGCTGGGTGAACGATTACGCCGCATGGCTGGAAAGTGTTTTTGCAAATAAGGAGGAATTTTAACATGAAGTATCGTACTTTGGACAGCAACCTGACCGTTTCTGCTGTTGGTCTGGGCTGTATGGGCATGAGCCATGCCTACGGCGCACCTGCCAACAAGAAGGAAATGATCGAACTGCTGGCGCAGGCCGTGGGTATGGGCTATACGTTCTTTGACACCGCCGAAGTCTACGGCACACCGGATAATCCCCACGACAACGAGGAACTGGTGGGTGCTGCCCTGAAACCCTACCGAGATAAAATCGTTCTGGCGACCAAGTTCGGCATCCATTTTGACATGACCAGTACGACAGTCAACAAGCCGCTGATGCCGGATTCCCGCCCGGAAGTTATCCGTGCATCGGTAGATGCCTCCCTCAAGCGGCTGGGCACCGACCATATTGACCTGTATTATCAGCATCGGCTTGACCCCAAGGTACCCATTGAGGAAGTGGCCGGTGTAATGGCTGACCTGATTCGGGAGGGCAAGATCACTCACTGGGGCCTTTCGGAAGCCACCGAGGAGACCATCCGCCGAGCACACGCAGTCTGCCCGGTAACGGCCATCCAGAACCGTTACTCCATGATGGCCCGCTGGTACGAAAGCCTGTTCCCGGTTCTGGAAGAACTGCACATTGGTTATGTGGCATTCTCGCCGCTTGCAAACGGTTTTCTCTCCGGCAAATACGATAAGACTTCCAAGTTTGAAGCAGGCACGGACTACCGCAGCGTCATGCCGCAGTTCCAGCCAGACAGCATTGACCAGAACCGCGCCCTGCTGGAACTGTTACACCGTCTTGCCGCCGAAAAAAATGCAACACCTGCCCAGATCTCACTGGCGTGGATGCTGTGCAAAAAGCCTTATATCGTACCAATCCCCGGCACCCGGAAACTTAACCGTTTACAGGAAAACGCTGGTGCAGCGGATATTGTGCTGTCTGCCGCAGAAGTGGCTCTGATTGACGAAGCACTGGCGCACATGGAAATGTCGCATGTGTTTGGCGGGAGCCGCATTGTGAAAGAGTAAGACAGCAGCTTTGACGATGAGCTTCAATAGATCATGCGGAGGTAATTGTTTTTGATAATGAAGAAAGCAAAGGGTATGAACCTTTGAGTACTAGCAGGTGAACAAAACGGAGATTCTGCTCAGGGGGTCAAACGGTTATAATGAAACCAGAAAGAGTTCCAGCGCGGCAGGGAGCGGAAAAGCAGGATTCCGCTCCCCGATCTGAAACAAATCTAAAAAGAAAAGGAGAACACGATTATGGAGATTTGCCGTGAGTGCTACTAAATGGGTTTTATGTCCCATTTGCAATCAAAAAACACGAATAAAAGTTCGAGAAGACACCATTTTGGAGAATTTTCCTTTATATTGTCCGAAATGTCATCGAGAAACACTGATTGCAGTGCATAAACAAAAAATCATTATACTGAAAGAGCCTGATTCCTAATCACAGAGCCGATAGTCCGCCATATACGTGGGTTGTCGGCTCTTTTGCTTTTAGCAAATCAACCCCCGAACAGAACCCATCAGCCCAAAAGCGATTTGGCGGCCATAGGAGGATGCCGCCATGCGCCTGATATTCTATCGAACGCCTAGCTTTGAACTGTCAAAAAAAGCCTTTCTCCCGCACAGGGTCAGCAGGGCTTTTACTATGTACTATACGATGTAGGTACTGCGCGTTTCGTGCTGCCATTATGCCCGGTTGGCCGTTTTCGGTCTGCTGGGCTTTTCTATTGCCGCCTGAAAAGCTGCCTGTTTCAAAAATATTTTTGGAAATTTTCAAAAAAGCGGGCAGAATCGGGTGTTTCAGGTGTCATATTAGCGGAAAGGGAAAAATCCACCCGACATCCCCACGGAAAGGGGGTGAGAAGATGGAAGCTATCCCTCGCAACGATGGCGAACAGTACCGATTCGATGCGTTCTGCAAAGCGGTGCTGCGAAATGAGGCCCGGAACTATCACCGAAATAAGAAACGTCTGCTTGACCGTGAAAAGTCATTCAGCGTTCTTTCGTTGGAAGAACTGGGGCAGCTCACGAGTGTAGACCATTATCCAAGTGAAGAATTTGTATTTTCATCCTACGGCTGTGATCTGCACATCGACAATGAACTTGTTGCCAATGCGTTTGCCGCTCTGCCAAAGCAAGAACAAAGCATTCTGATTCTGTTTTGCGTTCTGGAACTGGGCGATGGCGAGATTGGCGACCTCATGGGAATGTCCCGGAGTGCTGTACAGCGCCACCGGACAAAAACGCTGAACGAGCTGCAAAAAAAGCTAAAGGCGCACTTGCCGGAGGGAGGTTAGGCGTAAATGAACTCCTATGAACACACGAGCAGAGAGTTTTTACCGCTCTCGGTGATTCGCTCTGCCTGCGCTGGGGACACCGATGCAGTTGAACAGGTTTTGCGACATTACAGAGGTTATATCAACAAGCTCTGTACAGGCATTCTCTATGACAAGCACGGTCAGCCTCATGTGTGCATAGACGAGTACATGAAACGCCATCTGGAAATCAAACTGATTTCTTCTATTGTAACCAAAGCCGAAACGGGCTGACCCTTTCCACGTTTCGGGACAGCACCTTGAAAAATATGCCCGCAGGACAATGGCGGTGCATTATAGGGCAAACGGATACGTTGCTGTCTGTATCGAGCCGGACGGCGGGTGCGCCATGATGCTTTTCTCTGAAAAAGTGGAGCGATCATCACCATGCCGCAATGCAAGCGCGGCTGCTTGTGGGCCATGACATACAGGCAGGCTGATACTCCCTTACCGTCAAAGTCCGAGCGTTCAGAGCGTCGCAGGCAATGAGTAGGGCTGCATGAGGAATGCAGGGGTGAGATTCCCGTGGGTTGCTGCCAGCAGCCGTCCGTTGGCTCATTTTTTATTTTGTGAAAGGGGGATATTTTTGAAAGAACAAAATTTGATACGTTATAGCATTCAGCTTGCTTTTTTGAAGCAGCTGTTAGAAAGAAAGCTCATAACCGATAGAGAGTATTCCCTTATCAAGCAGCGCTTAATGAAAGATTATCGTGTGGTTTCCGAACTATCCTCTTGATTTTGTGTTGCATTGGCGTTATGATTAACGCAATGAAAGGAACACATTCAACAAGGAGGTCAAGCATGAAAGATGTTGAAGTCATTAAAGCGCGAAACACGCTCTCTCCACGAGCGCGCACAAACTTTGAAAAAAGGCTGCGCGTAGCCGCCTATTGTCGTGTCAGCACCGATACCGAAGATCAGCTGAACAGCTACAAGTCGCAGGTCGAATACTATACCGAACTTATAAAAAGTAAGCCGGAATGGTCTTTGGCAGGCATCTATGCTGATGAAGCTATCACAGGTACGCAGGTGAAAAAGCGCGAGGATTTCCAGCGGTTAATCAACGACTGTATGAACGGTGACGTGGACATGGTGATTACCAAATCCATTTCGCGGTTTGCACGAAACACGCTTGACACTCTGAAATATGTTCGGATGCTCAAAGATAAAGGTGTGGCTGTGTTTTTTGAAGAAGAAAACATCAACACCCTTACTATGGACGGCGAACTGCTCCTTGTGATTTTAAGTTCTGTTGCACAGCAGGAAGTCGAAAATATTTCTGCGAATGTCAAAAAGGGCTTGAAGATGAAAATGCAGCGCGGTGAGCTGGTCGGTTTTCAGGGCTGTTTAGGCTATGACTACAATCCAGAGGACAAAACCCTCACCGTCAACGAAGAAGAAGCGGCTGTTGTCCGTTACATTTTTCAGCGATACACGGAGGGTGCCGGTGGTTCGGTTATTGCCAAAGAACTTGAAAACTTAGGTTATAAAACCAAACGCGGCAGTCCCAAATGGGCGGACAGTACCGTAATCGGCATTATCAAAAACGAAAAATACAAAGGCGACATTTTGTTAGGAAAGACATTCACCGTTGACCCTATTTCAAAACGGCGTCTGTACAACTTCGGCGAGGAAGATCAATTTTATATTCGTGAGCACCACGAGCCCATTATTTCGGAAGAAGTCTTTGAAGCCGCCCAAGAAATTTTGCGGCGGCGTGCAAAGCCCCGCAGCCTTAATGTAGACGGCAAACGTGAAAAGTTCAGCCGGAAATACGCTTTTAGCTGCATGATAGAATGTGGTTTCTGTGGTGGCACCCTGACAAGGAGGAGTTGGCATAGCAGTTCACAATATAATAAAGCAATCTGGCAATGTGTCGTTTCCACCAAAAAAGGAAAAAAGTTCTGCCCGGAGAGCAAGGGTGTTGACGAAAGAACGATTGAACGGGCTTTTGTAGAATCCTATCGCCTCTTGTGCCAGAACAACAAGGATGTTCTGGACGAGTTTATGAAACGGACGGAAGAAGCCCTTTCCGAAAGCAACGCGGGCAAGCGTCTTGCAAAAGCTGAAAAGGACATTCACGCTCTGGAAGTCAAGAAAAACAAGCTGGTTGATATGCGTCTTGAAGATACCATTGACAAGGAGACCTACGACCGAAAGTATTTAGACCTGTCCAGCCAGATTGAGCAGTTGCAGAAAGAGTGTGAAAGCCTGCAAGATGCAGCCGAAACCGAAACTACCATGCGCAAGCGTGTCGCCATGTTCCGACAGACACTTGAACAGAATGAGGTTCTGGACACCTTTGACCGACATATTTTTGAAAGTATAGTTGAAAAAGTAATCGTGGGCGGTTATGATAGTGATGGGAACAAAGACCCCTACATGATTGTCTTTGTCTACAAGACCGGGTTCAAGAACAGCGTGGACGGCAAGAATTTCAAGCCGCTTCGCAAGAATAGCAAGGAGAACCACTCCCCTGCTGTTTTGTGTTCCCATGCTTCTAACGAGGCTGAATCCATGTGTTCCGATTCTAGCGACGACACATTGCGAATGTGTCATTGCGCTTTCCAAGGGTGAGATTGACTCCTGAAAGGGATGCATTGAAATACTTTAAGATGATTTAAACCCAAAGCACAGCTCGTTGGAGCATTATGTTCTCTGCGAGCCGGTGGTTTTCGCTTGCTCAAGCTGCTCAATAACAAAAAACGGTCGGAGTTACTCGTCAGGCAACTCCGGCCGTTTTATTTTTCTTTTTATTCCTCTTCGTCCCTGGCCCAGTGATAGGCGCAGCGGACAGCCTTATTCCAGCCCTTGATGCGCTTGGTGCGTTCCTCTTCCGAGATGGCCGGGCGGAACACGCGGTCCACCGACCAGTTGCGGGTGATGTCCTCGGCGGACTGCCAGTAGCCTACGGCGAGGCCGGCCAGATAGGCCGCGCCCAGCGCCGTCGTTTCCACGCAGCGGGGGCGCTTGACTTCGAGGTCGCTGATGTCGGCCATGGTCTGCATGAGGTAGTTGTTGGCCGACGCGCCGCCGTCCACCCGGAGAGACTTCATGGCGATGCCGGAGTCCGCCGCCATGGCGCGGAGGACGTCGTTGACCTGATAGCAGATGCTGTCCAGCGTGGCGCGGATGATGTGGTACTTGTTGCAGCCCCGGGTGAGGCCCACGATGGTGCCGCGGGCGTACTGGTCCCAGTGGGGCGCGCCGAGGCCGGTGAAGGCCGGCACGACGTAACAGCCGTTGGTGTCCTTGACCTTCTGGGCCATATACTCGGAGTCGCGGGCCTCTTCCAACAGGCGCAGCTCATCGCGGAGCCACTGGATGGCCGCACCGGCCACGAAAATAGAGCCTTCCAGCGCATAATTCACCTTGCCGTCGGGGCTGCAGGCGATGGTGGTGACAAGGCCGTTCCGGGATGTGACCGGCGTCTCACCGGTGTTCATGAGCAAAAAGCCGCCGGTGCCGAAGGTGTTTTTCGCCTCGCCGGAGGCAAAGCAGGTCTGGCCGAAGAGGGCCGCCTGCTGGTCGCCTGCCGCACCGGCAATTTTTATCTCGCCGCCGAAGTGCATCGGGTCAGCGTACTCATAAAAGCCGCTGGACGGCACCGGCTTCGGGAGCATACATTTCGGGATGTTCAGCTCCTGCAGGATCTCGTCGTCCCATTCCAGCGTGTGGATGTTGAACATCATGGTGCGGCTGGCGTTGGTATAGTCGGTGACGTGCAGTTTTCCGCAGGTCAGCTTCCAGATGAGCCAGGTCTCCACGGTGCCGAAGAGCAGTTCTCCCCGCTCGGCCCTTTCGCGGGCGCCGGGGATATGATCCAGTATCCACTTGAGCTTAGTGGCCGAGAAATAGGCGTCGATGATGAGGCCGGTCTTCTGCCGGAATTTCTCCGTCAGGCCCCGGGCTTTCAGCTCGTCGCAGTATTCGCTGGTGCGGCGGCACTGCCAGACGATGGCGTGGCAGATGGGCTCCCCGGTCTCCTTGTCCCAGACGATGGTGGTCTCCCGCTGGTTGGTGATGCCGATGGCGGCGATGTCCTCGGCTCGGGCGCCGACTTTGTTCATGGCCGAGAGGGCCACGCCCAGCTGGGTGGCCCAGATCTCATTGGCGTCGTGCTCCACCCAGCCGGGTCTCGGGTAATACTGGGCAAATTCCTTCTGCGCGACGCTGCAGATCTCACCCGCTTTGTTGAACAGGATGCAGCGGTTCGAGGTGGTTCCGGCGTCCAGCGCCATGATGTACGACATAGGCTCTTTTCTCCTTTTCCTGCTCTGGTTTTATAGTGTCAGAACGCCAGCGCGGGGCTCACTTCATTCCGCCGCTGGGTCTGGACGATACAATCCTTGTCCGGCACGACGCCCGCCGTACCGAGGGTGGAAAAGACGGTCTGCAGCGCCAGCATAGGGGTGTTGTTCTCCTGCGAGAGGTGACAGAGGGCAAACTTCTTGCAGCCCTCCTGGATGAGTTCCAGCAGCTTTGCCGCGCACTCGTCGTTGGAGAGGTGGCCCCGGACCGACTCGATGCGGGCGCGCAGATAGTAGGGGTACGGCCCGCTGCGGAGCATATGCAGGTCGTAGTTGCTCTCGAGGGCCACAAGGTCGCAGCCGGAGAGGGCTTCATGTACAGCAGGAGTCAGCACACCGAGGTCGGTGGCGATGGTCATGGTCTTCTCGTCGGGGGTGTGGATGCGGTAGCCCACACAGGGGACGTCGTGGCTGGTGGGAAAAGCTTTGACCCCGAAGACACCGATGTCCTCTTCCCTGCCCGGCGTCAGGGCTGTCAGGTCGCAGCTGGCTGGAACGACCCCGTTTGCGTCCAGAAATTCCAGCGTCTCCTCTGCACCGTACACCGGCAGCGGATATTTTTTCAGGAAGGTGGAAAGGCCCTTCACATGGTCGCTATGCTCATGGGTGACAAGAATGCCGTCGCAGTCGGAGATGTTCAGCTCCAGCTCCTTGAGGGCTGCGCCGGTGGTGCGGACACCTTTGCCCATATCCACGATGAGATACCGCTCCCCACAGCGCACGACGCTGCTGTTACCGGAGGAACCGGAATAAAGAGAGATAAATTCAGACATGATAAACCTCAACAAATAAAACCCCTCCGTCTGCTGCGCAGTCATAAAAACGCAGGGACCTGACGGACTGCCAATGCCTCCCCTCGACAGGGGAGGCGGCACGCCGCAGGCGTGACGGAGAGGTTTTTCTAATTACAGAGCCTGTTCCAGTGCAGCGGGCATCCGCTCCACCTTCTTGATGTCAGCACCGAGGCCGCGCAGCTTCTCCACGATGTTCTCGTAGCCGCGCTCGATATGGCCGATCTCCTCGATCTCGCTGGTGCCGTCGGCCATCAGGGCTGCAACGACCATCGCTGCACCGGCGCGCAGGTCGGAAGCGCGGAGCGGAGCGGGAGAAAGCTTCTCCACGCCCTCGAACACGGCCACCTGACCGTCCACCTGGACATTCGCGCCCATCTTGCGCAGCTCATCCACATAGCGGAAGCGGTTATCCCACACACTCTCGGTGACGGTGGAAGTCCCCTTTGCCACGCTGAGCAGAACGCCCATCAGGGGCTGCATATCGGTGGGGAAGCCCGGGTGGGGCATGGTGTTGATCTTGAGGGGCAGGATGTCGCCGGTGCGGCGAACCCGCACAGCATCGTCAAACTCCTCCACCTCAATGCCTGCACGGCGGAGCTTTGCGGTGATAGGCTCGAGGTGCTTGGGGGTGACGTTCTTCACCAGCACATCGCCGCCGGTGGCCGCTGCAGCCACCATGTAGCTGCCGGCCTCGATCTGGTCGGGGATGATGCTGTAAGTGCAGCCGTGCATCTGCTCGACGCCGCGCACCTTGATGACATCGGTGCCTGCGCCGCGCACATCAGCGCCGCACATATTCAGGAAGTTGGCCAGATCGACCACATGGGGCTCCTTGGCACAGTTTTCCAGAATGGTCTGACCCTTGGCCATGACAGCGGAGAGCATACCGTTCATGGTAGCACCCACGCTCACCTTATCAAAGAAGATATGAGCGCCGTTCAGCTCGTCGGCGTGGACGGTGATCATGCCATAGTCCACACTGTCCTCTGCGCCCAGAGCGCTGAACACCTTCAGGTGCTGGTCGATGGGGCGGGGGCCGAGGTTGCAGCCGCCGGGCATGGCCACCTCGGCCTTGCCGAAACGGGACAGCAGTGCGCCGAGGAAATAGTAGCTGGCGCGCATCTGGCGGGACAGGTCGTCGGGGACGTTGGTGCCGGTCAGATGGGTGGTGTCGATCTCGTAGGTGTTCTTGTTCAGCATCCGGACCTTAGCGCCCAGCACGCTGAGGATCTTGAGGCTCACCGCCACATCGCTGATGTCCGGCAGGTTCTCGATGACGCAGACGTCCGCTGCCAGAATGGTAGCGGGCAGGATGCCCACAGCCGCATTCTTCGCGCCGGAGATGATGACTTCGCCGTGCAGGGGCTTACCGCCCGTAATAACAAACTTTTCCAATTTTATGATCTCCTTGTCACAGTCCCGCTCCCCGCAGGCCCAAAAGGTCAGTTCAAGGTACGTTATTCCTTCTCGCTGTACAAAGCTCACAACCAGTTGGCATAATTACAGCTACTTTATTATACACAACTTCCAGCAAAAAGCAAAGCCCCAATGCACGCTCGTCGATTATTTTCTGTTTTGCCCAGTTTCTTTTCTATTATTCTCGGATTTTGTCTCTTATTTTCAGGAAAATTTTACATTTGCCACTGCTTACCACACACTGTCGTCGCAGCGGGTCTCCTTGATCCAGCCCAGCTGATAGGCGCGGACCAGCTGTTTGAGGTCGTGGACCTTCTCCCGCAGGATCTCGCCCTCGTCGGTCTCCTCCACGAGGATGCGGTGGTTCTCCGTCTCGAGGATGTTCTTCTGGGAGAGGATGTCCAGATTCTCGTTCACAGCCTTTTCGGCGCTCTCGAAGGGCTGGTGGGTGCGCAGGGACATGGTGCGGCTGGAATAGACCAGCGTGTAGCCCGCGATGCCGGTCTTTTCGTGGTAGGCGCGGCAGAAACCGCCGTCGATGACCACGAGGCGTCCACCGCCCTTGATGGGGCTCTCGCCCTTCTTCTCCTGCACGGGGACATGGCCGTTGACGATGTGGCTGGTGCCGGGCAGGCCGAACTCGGCGAGGATGCTGCGGCAGACAGCTTCCTCATTATACCATGAATTAGTATGCTCTGCAACGCTCCGAAGCACCCAAATACTGAACATTTCAGCCCGTTGAAAGTGGGGTAAATCGGGGGCGATAGTAACACACTAATAACACGGTATCACGCCTTTTTTGCATAGTCAAGGCTGATCCATCCGGCCCCGCTTTTCAGCTTGCCCCATTTGGTGGCCCCGGTGCCGGTGCTTTCTGCCACGATGGTATAAACACCGGGCTTGATGAAGCCATTCTTCCCGTAATTGGTGCCGGGGCCTTTTCTGATATACAGATCAGAAATAGTCACCCGCACAAGATAAGGGGTCACAGCGCCACCAGCGCCGCCCGTGGCGCTGTTTCCGGTGCCGGGGGTAGTAGTTCCACCCCCGCCCGTAGAAGTGCCGCCAGAAAGCCTCCTGTTGACCTCTGCGGCAATTTCATCATGAAGGTTATAAAGATAATCACCGGGGCAAGCCTTATTAGCAAACCACCGGTGAACCGTCATAACCATTTCATTTGCCTTGGGGGTATAGGCAAGGGTTTTGTTCTTGTCCCCGAACCACAGGATTTTAGTTTTCCCGTTGCGCTTGCAAATATCGGTCACAAGGTCAAGAAGGCCGGAATATGCCTGATCCGTAACCTTGTAAGGGTGGGTGGTATCACTCGCAACCTCAATGGTTACGGCTCTGTTATCGTTGGCGCTGGAAGAACTGCACCAAGAACGATCCTTTTCTTCCACATACATTCCAACCCGGCCATCCTTGCCAATACCATAGTTGGAAGAAGCCTGTTTGGAAGTGGGGGCAAAGATGTTCCCAAGGGTTTCAACCGTACACTGACCAACCACACAATGAATGGTGATCCGGTCAATGGCGTGGTTGCGGGGGCTGGTTTTGTTGGGGGAAATTTTGGTGTAGCTGACAAGATTACTGTTGCTCATTTTCGGTGTCCTCCTTTACAGGTTCAAGGGTGGGAATTTCTTCATAGTTCACAACCTTGGTCATATCACACAGGGTATCAATCAAATTGCCAAGGGCTTCAGTGTCAACCGGATAGTTGATATACTCGGCGGAAGTCTGAACCATAGCCATCACCCATTCCTTACGGGTTGCGCCATCGGAAAACTTCTCTTCCGCTTCTTCCATCAGATTGATCACCAAACCCAACAGGGCCGCCCAATTCTTTTCTTGCGTGGCCTTCTGGACATACTGCACCAGCTTATAGGCCAAAGGAACACAGGTGGCAAGGCCGGTCAAAACGGCCACAATCAGGGAAATAATCTGTTCAGCGTTCATGTGATTCATCCTTTCTTAAAGTTCTTTTGCGTCATTGTAGACTTCCGGCCCATACTGTTTCCGAAGTTTGATTCTGTTTTCAGCTTTTGCCTTGGAATAGTAAAAGCCGGTTGCCGTAGCCAGTTCAGCGAATATGGCCGGGATCAGATATGCAAGGGGGGAAGTGTCCCCGGTTCTCCAAACAATGGCAAGAGTAAAGGCCGTTACAATCAATGTAACGGCCCCTACACATCCCAACCAGACTTTGGAGAATTCCCGCTTTTTAGTTCTCATTTACCGGGGTTGTCGGAAGTTCCAAGAATTTTTCATGAAGATCATCCATTACCCCATTCACCCCCAAAGAATGATATTGCTTCCAACAGTTTTCAAAATTTTCCCTTGCATAAATCGGGGCATATCCCCGTTCTGACCACTTGTTATAATCACTGATCATTTGGCTTCTCAAAAGCGCCTGAACCCCCGCTTTCAGGGCCTTGGAATCTTCTGAATTGTGCTTGATCAGGGTGTGAAGGTATTTGAAAATCCCGGCGATCACAGCGGGAACCCCAAGCAAGCACAGCCATTGGTAAACCGTCATTGGATCACCCCTTTCTGATCAGGTCAAAGATATATTGCAAATCTTCAACCGGGGCATTGTAAAAGGCATAGTTCCAAAGCCAATGATCTTCATGCTCCGGCCTTTTGTACTTTTGACAAAGGGGGTCGGCCCAAATCTTATTCCACCGGCTCTGGTGGTTTTTGTCCCGCCGCTCCAACTGGATCAGGATAGCAGATACCAAATCACCCCGTTCCCGGCCCCGTCCATCATCGTTCTGACTGAAGAAGTCAAAAGCGTTTTGGCTGGTGATCCCGCAAATTTGCTTTCCATTCCACATAAGAAAACCGCCCTGATTGATCAAGGCGGTTCCGTACGGAATATTTACATGGCCGCAAATGGCTTCAAACTTGGCCCGTTTGCGGGTGATATAGTTTTCATGTTCCATTAGGCCACTTCCTCCCAACCATACACGCCGGGTTCCCAAACATTGTTCGCCGTGGTAGAAGTCCAATGCTTTCCGTTATGGCTCACCTTGGCCCCCAAAGCATAGGCATCATGCGCCCCCACCGGTTGCGACCATTCCGGCCATTCTTCAGCCGGATCACTGGTTTTACTCCAAAGGCTGACAGCGGCATCAGGTGTCCAATCGGCTTGGGAAGTATGGGCCTGAACACACTTGTAAAGGGTTCCATTGTAACGGCGGATTTGCCCAACAGTATAGTTGATGGGATATGCCCATTCAGCGAAAAGTTCAGCGTGTTCCGCCGCTGTTTCAGCATCAATGCTTCCAGCTTCCGCCATTGTGACAAACATGATACTTCCGGTGTCGGTGGCCTTCTGAATTTCCACACCGGCATCAGTTTCTTCCAAACTGACGGTTTCCAGCCCTTCCAAGCTGTCCCGGCCAAGCAAATGGTACGGTGTCCCTTCAAAAACAATGCCCGAAGCATTCTGCTCCGGGCAAAGGACATAGCAACCATTTTCGGCCTGCATGATATAGTTCAATTTTTCGGTCAAGCCAAGGCTTGCCCCATCTTTGATGATTCTGAACATTTTGCACCTCCGAAAAAGATAGCGTGATAAAGCCGCCGCAACTTCAGTAAGCGTCCATGATCATTGAAGTTCCGGTAATATGCGCTTTGACATTCCATGTACTGTTCAATATCAGAAAACAACCGCTTCCCTTCCACAAACTCCCGGTGGAACAGTTTCAACTTTCGTCTTGCCCGTTTCACACCGTCCCGGCTTCCATTCACCTTGATCTTCCCTGTTTCCGTCAGCGTGAACCGTGCCTTGCAGAATCGGAAGGGTTTTGTCAGGGGAATGATTTTGCATTTGCGTTTGTTCACCCGTATTCCAGCGGCTTCAAACCGCCGAACAATTTCATGCCCAAGTTTCTTCAGGGCTTCCACATCTGGAAGGATTAAATAATAATCGTCCATGTAATGGCCGAAACAGTGAACCCCGGCTTGGCATTTGATCCAATTATCTATTGCGCTGGGCATTGCCACCATTTCCTGTTGGGATGGTTCCACGCCCAAGGGCAAGCCCCGGCCCGGTGTCGGGCAAGGGGATGTTTGGATCACCATATCAGCCAAGGCCCGAAGATCAGGGTTTGGAATGAATTCTTGGTGCCGCTGATATAAAAGCGCATGGGGCGCATTTGGGAAGAATCCCTTCAAATCCAACAGCAACACAGCACCTTCCCGGCCATAGCGCCGGAAGTGCCAATGAAGCTGTTCCTTCAATCGCCTGAAATGCCAGTGAAGCCCCTTGTTCCTTTGGCTTGCCCCCATTGTCATAGATCATACAGGGGTTATACAACGGAACCAGAACTTCATTACAAAGAACCTTGTGGATTTGCCGATCAGTGATATGTGGGGCATCTATGGGGCGAACCTTCCCACGCTCCCGCAAAGTAAAATGGGTACACTTCATAGGCTTCCAAGCCTGATCCAAAACATTCTTCCGGCGCTTGGCTGTCCCGGAAAACAGGTGGGCTTCAAAGTTTTGAACACTTTGCTTCCATCGTACCCCGTTACAGCATTTGCGCCCATAGAAGAACATCGTGCGATAGCTGAAAACCTTGTTGATTGGCCCAAGTGCATCACACCGGGCCTGTTTTCTTTCTTGCCGCTTGACTTTGCGGCGCTGGTATCTTGCTTCATGCCGTTCTTGGCTTGTCATAATAAAAAAGTATTCGCCTTTCGTACAGATATTTTGTAGGGTGCCATCTAATCTGCTTTGCCCCGACACATGAAATGGGTTAGACACATACCCCACCATGCAAGAAGCGTCCGTGTAAGGGCATCAAAGGGCAGTTTTAGGGATTTTCACCCAAGGAAGTGCAACTCCTTTTACATCGGTCGTCTTTCACCTGAAATCCAAAAGCCGGTTTTCTGCTACTCCATTTGACCGTGTATATTTGCAAAATCCGGGCCGCAACCCACCAGAATTGTTAGCGTTATTGTTGTTGTAGTTGCCATCAGTCCAAACAATCATGAAATTGTTATTGTTGTTGTAATTAGGAGAACGAAGGCCCCACCAAACCGCCGAAGGAAACATTCACAGTTGCACACCTAATGAAAATCATGCTTTTTGCTTTCCGCTTACATTTTTGATAGCCCCTTTCAGAAGTTCATTTTCCTTGTCGATCAGCTCACCTAAATTTTGGGCCATTTTATCCAGCTTTTCCACGGCATCTTTGGATTTTACCGCAACGCCTTTGGAATTGGTAAATGCCCCTTCCGGGTTCTGATTCAGGATCAAATAGCAATGGGTCAGGCGCACATCAAGCGCCATAAGGGAAGCCCTTGCTTCAAGCAAGTGTGCCTTCCGCAACTCAATCCGCTGGGAATCTGAAGGGTAAATGCTGTTGGCTTTTTCAGCGTGATCAATCACTTCCCCGGCCAGCTTTGCAACCGGTTCAGCAATCAGACGGGAATACCTTGCAGATAAGCGGGTAAGAAAATTGATGGTTTCAATGTAAATTTGGTTGGCCGTGTTGATGAACTCGGCCTTGCTTGTGGTTCTTTTTTGCTTCAATACTGACATAGATTCACCCCTTTCCGGGCCATCTTTTCAAGTATAGCACAAAACCACGAAAAAGCCAATTTTCAAAATTTGCGTCGGGCGGCTTACGCCGCCATATTATTTTTTTTTATTTTGTCCGTCCCGGAACCGCCCCCTTGCGGGGGCGGGATGGGGGCCGGATCATCCTGCGGGGGATTAGGCGGCAAAGCCGGGCCGCAACCCACCAGAATAGTTAGCGTCATTGCCGGGGTAGGAGCCATCAGTCCAAACAATCATGAAAGTGGTAGTGGTGTAGCAATTAGGAGAACGAAGGCCCCACCAAACCGCCGTGGACACGGCGGAATGTTTATAAGCAACCTTGCTGTTACCAGCCTTATAGTAATCATACTGAAGCTGATAATTCTGCTCATAGGTATTCGCATAATATCGGGTGCCGAATACTTCAAACTCTGCCAAGTCAAACAGGTAATCAGTGGTAGTATTCACATTACCTTGAACATTGCCGCTTCCATTTGCCACATTATCGGTGTACTTGGTTACGGGTTGCATAACAGCCCTCAAGTCAGAAGGAAGCGCCGCCATAAGGCTATTGGAAACTGGACTGGTGGGGGTTCCGCTATTACCGTACAAAGTAGTACGCTTATAACAGGATTTCCAACCACCGTTATTGCTGTTGTTCGGGTTCCAGTTAAAATATCCGTTACCACTCTGACCGCTGTTATATTGAGCATCACAAAGCGCCACCGGGGTTGTACCGATTTTTCCAATTTGGAAGTGAATTCGGTTGTTTCCTTCTCTGGAAGCATTGTGGTTGAAGCCCAAGATGAAAACATTGATGGTAAGGTTGCTGAAGGTGGTGTTTCCAACCTTACCATTGATTGTAATGGGCTTCATATCACCAACCGCCCAATAGTTGGCCCCCTGTCCGGCACTACTCACTTGGCGAATGGTGGCCCAATCATTATCAGAAAGGGTGCTTGTGGGAAGCGTGACAGACACGGAACAGGTTTTACTTGCGGGTGCCGTGTGATTGGTGCCAGCGGCCACGCTGACGGTCACTGTGGCGTTTCCTTTGGCCTTGCCGGTAACAGTTACCACATTCCCGGAAACGCTCACAGAAGCCACGCCAGGGGCATTAGAAACGGCGCTGATTGTACCATTCCCGGCCCGTGTTACTGTGATGGTGTCAGACATTTTGGAAACATTCAGGGAAATGGAAGATTTGTTCAAAGAAAGGCTTCCAGCGGCCTTTCCAATCGTCCAAGCAATGGTTTTGGCGTTGGTGGTTCCATCATTCCATTTGTAGTTTGCGCCGGGGGTAAAAGTGGCGTTGTAGCTTCCGGCATTGGTGCCGCTGGTAGTTCCCCCAAGGGTCATTTTCCCGGAATCATAGTTGGCCCAAGTGGGGCTTTGGGCGGCTCCGGTATAGGTAAGGCTTCCACTTTGAGAAGGAACCGGCATAGAAGCCCTTCCAATCGTCCATGTGACTTCCCGTGCCGTTTTGCTTCCATCACTCCATTGGTATTTTTCTTTCGGGGTGAAGGTTGCCGTATAGGTTCCCGCATTGGTGCCGGTAGTCACACCGCCAAGGGTCAAAGCGTTGGGATCATAGCTGTTCCAAGAAGGGCTTTGGGCTTGCCCGTTATAGGTCAGGGTTCCGTTCTGTGTGGGAACCACATTGATAGTGAATGCAATGCTGTTCACAGCTTCCAAGGCCGCATCAGCGGCATCTTGGGCATTCTGCGCCGCTTCCACACAGGTGTTGATCTGCCCCAACAGATAGGGGTGGGCTTCTTCATCTTCATTGTGGGTTTTTACCTTGCTTTCGGCGGTTCCCTTCTGGTCATAGTTCATTTCAGGAAGTTGTTCAGCCGGAACCTTCCCATCTACCAAATCGGCCTTGTTTTTTTGTCCGTCCTGAAGGTTTTTGATACCATCGGCATTTTCTTTCAGGGCGGCATCAATCTTGTCCATGTTGCCGTTCTGAACTTCAACATCATAAAATTCAGAAGCAAGGGGCTTGGTCAATTTGTAATTTTCGGTTTGATTTGCCATCAGTTCATTACCTCATTTCTCATTTGGTCATGGGTGTATGCGGCAAGCTGGGCATGGGTGAACCGTCCAAGTTCAGCATGGGTGTTATAAAGCTGAAGAAGGGTCACAATCAGATTTTGCGGAACCACCCGATCCAACAGTGATTCAACATCACTAAAGTTGTTTTTTGCCGCCAGCCCAATTTTCACAATAAGCTGATAGGTTCCTTCCATCACTTCAGCCGAATAATTCCCGGAACCGCAAAGGGTTTCAAGAATATTTCTCAACTGCGGAAGTGTGTATGGAAGTTCTTCATTCAATCGGGTCAGAATACGGAACCGGCGATCTTCCAAGGTGTCTGTTCCCTTGGGGGTGATCCCCAAAATCTTTTCCCATCTGGACAGGCCCAAATTACCAGCCGTGGAAATGAACTGATTATTCAGAAGATCATCAGAAGAACCCCAAGCGGATTCAAATTCCGGTTGTTCGGCTTCTGAAATCCCTTTGAATTCCGCATAATCCCGGACAACATAGGGAAGATAATTGATCAGTTTTCTATCCACTTTCCATCACCCCTTCATGCGTTGATCGTGATAACGCTGGGGGAAATGGAACCCAATACCGGGATATGGTCAAGTTCCAAAGTGAAGTTGGAAGCCTCGTCATTGATTTTTGTATTGGCAATATCCAGAATACCGGAAATGCCCAACAACCGGCTTTCAATTTGGCTGATACGAACCACAAGGGGTTCCGTCTGATCCGCCCAACTTTCTGCCAGTTCTGTAAAATAACTTTCAATGGCTTCCGTCACATATCCCGAAACATCGTCCCAATCCCAATCCCGCTGGTAATACAAAGAAAAGGCCAAATTCACCGTTTCTTCTTGAACACCTTCCACCCTAACAACATGACCGATGGGGGCAATTCCAACGCCTTCCCCCGCATTCTGAAGGGGATCAACGGCGGTTTGAACCTGTTCCACCAAAGACGGGGAAGGAACCGTGAAAGTGCTGTTGATGATCACCAGCTTCACAGTTCCGCCAACGGTCAATTTATTGTTTTGGGCGGCATAGAACACCGCATCCAACCAGCTTTTCACCGCTTCAGGAACATCAGAAAGGCCGCTGATCCATTCAGAAGTTCCTTCCGGGGGAATCATTTCAGCCGGGGAAAAATCGCTGTTCCAAGCCCGGTAAACCTTCACACCACCCACGCCGGGAATGGCGTTGACCTTTTCAATATAGTCAATACGGTTTCCGCCGAAGGCTTGGGCGTTCAAGCTGTTGAAATAACGCTGTCTGAAAACCTCGGTATCTTCTTCATCTTCACCCGGAACCAAAATGGAAGTAATGGTGCAAGTCTGAAGGCCATCCACATATTCAATGGGGATCACCGTTCCGGTGTAGTTGTTCCCGGCTTCACCAGTCGTTTCACAGGTCAGTTCATAATTACCATTCCCACGATCAGCGGAAACATAGTAATTCAGTTCACCGATGGAAAAGCGGGTATTCATGGGAAGAAACAAGGTTGTGGGAGTAATCGCCATCTGCAAAATTGCGGGGCTTGCCGGTTGCGGGGAAAGGCCCCGTTCACCGGCTCTTTGAATCAGGTAGGGGCGGCTTGCGGTATCAGCAAAGGTTTCATTCAATACCGTATCAAGGGCAATATACAGATTTTGCAGTTCCACAGCGGCGGGGGCGTTCCCAAGCCACACCAGCGATCCTTCACGGGTGTCAAGATTGCTGTTGACAGACAGCGCCTTTTGAAGCATCCGGGCAAGGATCACTTCATAGGTCTGCGCTTCATACATTAGATTTCAACCCCCATTTCTGTATTGATTTCACCAAAAATGCTGACCACCGTGAAAGTGGTCAGCACCTTTTTCTTGTTCACTTCAAATTGAAAATTTTCAACGGCGGTGATCCGGTCATCCTGAAGCAAGGCTTCCCGAACCCGCCGTTCAATTTCAGGAATACAATATTCCACATCTTGCCCAATCAGATTGTGAAGTTCCACACCATAGTTCCAAGAATGGATCAGCCATTCATAGCGTTCAGTGTTCAGAATCAAATACACCGCTTGTTCAACGGCTTGAATCTGATCAATGGTTCCAATGATGGTCAAGCTATTGTGGTTCATGCGGAAGGTTCTGCTGGGAAGCGTTTCAAACTCAAAATCCTGCCGCAAATCATCCCCGGTCTGCGGGATCATAGCCATTCCCCCTTCAAGGCCGGGTTCGCTTTGATACGATCCAGCACCACAAATTTTTTGCCCTTCTGCATCCGGGCCAGAAGCACCCAATCACCAACCACAAGGGCATTGTGAACTTTGAATTTCTTTCGCCCCTGAATGGGGTGGTTGTGGTCTATGGGGGTTGCTTCACCGCCCCCGGTATAGGTATCAACAACCGGGTGGCCGTGGCTGATCACCACAGTTTGGTGGGAAACCGTCATATCCACTTCATAATCAGTGACATTCCGGGTCAGCACCAACATTTTTTCTGTGTAGATTGCTTTCTGATCCACTTGGATTTTCAACGGTGAAGCGGAAATCACTTCACCAAACAACAGGTTCACAGGTTTTCCAGCTTCCACGGCTTCCACAGCCGCCTTTTTTACTACTTCCACGGCATTAGGCAATGAATTCACCCCCAATCAAATCAAGTTCCATCCGGTGTTCATTATCCTTGAAAGTATGGGTGACTTTGTTCACCACCATGAAATTGTTGGTGATTATATCACCAAGGTTCAGGGCTACCACCACGGCGCTTCCGGCTCTTACCCGAACATCCCCAAACGCATCTTGGATGGTCAAGCGTCTGGTTTTTTGGTCATACAATTTCAACAGGGCATCCGCCTTGGCGGAAGCACCGGTTTTGGTCTGGATTTCTTCAAAATACTGAAGAACGCCCCATTGGTTGATTTTTTCACCGTCTTGGGCCACATACAATTCCCGCTTGCCGGTTTCTTCATTGTTATAGGCCAGCTTGATTTTATTATAGGTCTGATCATCAATGCTGGATTCATAACTGAAATTTTCACCGGTTTCTTCATCAATCAGAAGATCAAGTTTCATGGAATTGATGTTTTTCAAGGTCAGCTTTCCAACATCATCATAAAGAACAAACAGTTGTTTGGTATTCATCAGGGTTTCATCCAAAGCATTCTGAATCATATCAAACAGGGTTTGGTTTTCCTCCACGATGGTTTCAATGGTGTACCCGGTATCTTCCACATCACCAAGGTTCAACTGAAAATCAGTTGCCAACCGTTTCAGAAGATCGGAAGCCTTCAGCCCTTCTTCTGTCAAAGTGTCCTTGTTCTTCAGGTATCGCAACTGATCAAAAGCCACAACATCAATGGTGGGGCCTTTGTCCCGCTTCTTCTTGAACACAAACCCATAAAACATGGGGGTTCCGTCAACCGTCAGCTTCACCGGATCACCTTCTTGGAAGTTTAGTCCGGCGCACTTGACAACGGTAAATTCCAGCTTTCCGGGGGTTCCTTTGCGCTCCAAGGTCAGCTTGGCCCCTTCTTCAACAACCGGATATTGAATTGTACTGCCGTGTTGAATGAACAGTTCAACGGCCAAACAGAATCACCCCTTTCAGGAAGGCAAAGTAAGAACCTGATTAGGATAAATCAAATTAGGGTTCTTGATTTTATCCTTGTTCAGATTATAAATTTCAGTGTACCGGGAACCGTCCCCAAGATATTTCTTGGCAATATTCCAAAGACAGTCCCCGGATTTCACGGTATAGGTGGTAGTTTTGGGAGCGGTGGCGGTAGGCCGGGGGGCTTCTTGAACCGTTGCCTTGGGTGGCTCTGCGGGGGTAGCCGGTTGTTTGATGGTTACGGTCTTGGTTCCATAAGCTTTGTATTGCTTCAGGTTCACTTTCACCTTCACATCAAACCCGGCCCCGGCATCATCCGTGATTTCATAGTTTTCCATTCCAACAGTCAGGTTGGTATAGAAGAACATCCCGCCATTGGGCCTTTGCCGGTTCAAAATCCATTGGAAAGGCTCTTTGCTGGTTTTCAACCGCTCAAACAAAGAAAGGTAATAGCTTGCGGATTGCGCCCCGCCATTGGTAAAAGGATAGGAAACTTGGGGAAGCAACAGTTCAAAAGACACATCAGACAGGCCAGCGGCTTTCAAAATATTGATTTCTTCCCCATTGATCAGGGTCATAGTTTTGTTTTGGTTATTGATCTTCACAGTTACTTTGGAAGGGGTGATGGGCATAAGCACACCACCCAAATACATTTTGTATGCCATTACTCATGCACCCCTTCTTCAGAAACATCCAGCTTTTCAGCAAAATCATTAGCCCAAGCATCCATGATCCCGTCAAGATCGGTGTCACTGGAAATGTGGTTTTCATTGTGCTGTTCAACATGAATTTCAGCCGTGGTGAACCGGTTGATTGCTTCACGCTCGGCAATATCCCGCAAATAGGCCAAATCTTCTTCCGCAATGTCAAGGGCATCACTCATAGCGGCGGTGTTCCCCGCCGTGTCCCCGGTGTTGCCATAGATACCATCAAGGGTGTTGCCAAGATTGAAGGCATCCAGCCCATCAGCGGCCCCCAAGCTGTCCATTGCGGAAAAGTCGAACAAGCCGCCCACGGTATCTTCCACACCTTGGCCGAACTCATAGCCCATATCAAAAGCGGCCCCATATTCAAACCGGCCCAACTTCATATCATCGGCATTCAGCTTTTCCATGACTTCTTCACCCTTGCCGAAGGTGGAATCCACCCAACCGCCCAAGCTGTCACGCCAGCCTTGGACGGAACCAGCAAGATTAGAACCGAAGATAGTATCAATGGCCGAAGCCAACGCTTGAAGCACGGAAAGAACAGTGTCCGCCAAATCGAAGAATAGGCGGCAAACTGCCCCAACCGGATCATTGAAAACATTCCCGATGAAGTTTGCAACGGTTCCCACAAGGTTATAGATCATCACAAATACATCCACAACCAAGTTCCACAAGGCAATGAAGATGTTTCCGATGAACGCCAACGCCGCCATGAATGCGCCGCAAATCAGGCCGGTTGCAGAAACGCTTGTACCAGCAAACTTATTGACCGCCGCCACAGCCGCATAGAACAGGGCTACAAGGGCAATCACCAGAATGATGATCCATACCAAGGGGCAAGCATACAAGGCCGCATTTAGGCCGTATTGCGCCGCCGTTTCAGCGGCGGTGGCCGCTGTCAATGCGCCGGTTGCGGCAAGCTGGATCATCTTTGCCCCGGCCATAGCGATATGAATTCCTTTGGTGATCAGGGCCACGGCATTTGCGGCCATCTGCGCCCCATAGTACACCAACAAAGCCCCGGCCACGCCATAGATGATGGGAGAAAGCCACGACCAGTTATCCACCACCAATGCGGCCCCGCCAATCAGAAGATCAAGAACCCAAGTGGCAACAGAAGCGATCCCGGCAAGGCCATTGATAATCCCATCCGTTACTTGGGTAAACCGTTCACTATTTCCAATCTGATTGATCTTGGTCAGGATCGGGGCAAAGATGGAAAGGGCCTTGTTCTGCATGGAAGTCCAAATCTGTGCCCAAGTCTTGGGCATACTTTCAAACTTGGCATTGGTTTCGTCAGCCGCCGCAAACATAGCGTTCTTCACCACTTCAGCGGTGATCAAGCCTTGTTCCGCATAAGATTTGATGGAACCTTCCGCAATGCCCATATAGCTTTCAATGGCTCTTGCAATTCCGGGGGCATTTTCCAAAATGGAATTCAGTTCTTCACCACGCAACGCACCAGCCGCCATTGCTTGGGTCAACTGAAGCATTGCGGCGGCTTGCCCTTGGGCCGAAGCACCGCCGATCACAAATTGCTTGTTGATCTGCTCCATGAAAGCAATGATTTCATCCGTATTGGCAAAAGCGGCCCCGGCGTTGGAACCCAAACTTGCAACGGCTGAAGCGGTATCAAAGTAGACGGATCGGGAACGCTGGGCAGAAGCCATGATTTTCTTTTCCAGTTCTCCCACGGAACCGCCATCATCCACAATCAAATTCAACCGGGCCTTGGTGCTTGCCAAGGTATCAGATAGGCCAAGGATTTTCTTTGTTGCCGCCAAGCCGCCCACAGTGGCCGCAATACCTTTCAGCTTTCCCCACAAGCCATCAGCGGCGGTGGTGCCATCCCTGATCCTCCGGTTAAATCGGTCTTGCTGGTTTCCAGCTTCCCGGATATTTTCTTCAATTTCATCGAAGGCGGCCCCGGCTCTTGCCAATTCTTCACGAGCTTCTTGAATAGAACTGGTATCAATAGCGTTTCCAGAAACCCGTTGCATGGATTCAAAACTGTTGATCAGAATACTTGTGGCCCTGTGCATAGACTGAAGTGGGCGGGTCATGCCGTCATAAATTTGAATTGCAGTTCTAATGGTTGCCAATAGGGGTTCACCTTCTTTCCAAAGGAAAAAGGCCGGGGCCAGCGTTTACCGCTTCCGGCCCCGGCGCTTCTTTCGTTCAAGTTCTTTTTGCTTTTTCTTTTCCCGTTCAACCCGAACATCAATAGCGGCAATAATGAACGCCCGTTCCTGCCGGTCAAGGTTGAAAAACTGGGAAGGTGTCAAATGAAGTTCATGAAGGCAATAGTAAGCAATGTTCGCTTCACCATCACCTTCTTCAATTAGTTTTTTGCTTCATCCACCTCATCCTGAAGGGTGGTTTCAAAGCCGCAAACCTCCTGAACCTTGGTCAGATAGTCGGCATACTCGCCGGGGGTCAGCATGGTTTTCAGAAGGGCTTCAGCACCCATAACACCGTAGCTGTCCTGAAGTTCCTTGTCATTCAGGTTGGGGAACACGGTACAGGCCACCGCCAGCTTGCCAAGGTACATATCATAGTCGGTTTCCTTCTGGTACTGATTTTTCTTGCCGGGAACGGGAACCCGCTTGGCACAGGATTTCCGAAGGGCTTCATCCTCGGTGCCGGTGATAGCTTTGATTTCCCATTCAATGGGCTTCTTGGTGGTTTCGTCCACAAAGCGTTTGGAAACCGCAAACTTCACATTTTCGACCTTCAGGGCGTTTTTCGCCAGAAATGCAGAAAGGCTCATTGTTAAATTCCTCCTATTTTGTGATTATAAAAGAAAAAACCCGCCCACATTCTCAAAATGGGGGCGGGTTTTGACAGTGTTACTCCATTCCCGCCAGCAAATTGAAGGTTTCGGGCATCTCGAAATCCTCAAAGGTGAAGTCCATATCTTCATCCAAGTATTCCGCATCAGCGTCAAACTTGGTCAGAATGCCGCCATCAATGTTGCAATCCTTCAGGATCACAGTTTGACGGCCCACAGAAGAAGTGGGATCTTCATTGGTCACCTGAATGTCAAAATAGACATCCTCACCGGTGTCCTTATACCGCTTCATCATTTCACGGAAAATGCTGGTGTTGTAATGGAAAGTTGCGGAACCCGTACCAGTCCAGCCGGTGGCCTTGTTACCCTTGCCGGTCTTGCCCAAAATGGGAACTTCCGTCTTGTTCTTCTCAAAGTTGGCTTCAAGGTTGATAGCCTGCATGAAGTTGTAACGGTTTCCATCAATGGTCACAAAGCATTCCGCCAAAGAAGCGGAAATGGCATCTTTGGCGTTCATCACAGTTGCCATAGTTCAAACCCTCCTTCCTTTACTGAACATAGACGGTCATGTAAAGCTGGGCCATAGCGTTGACCGGGGTAACATAGTCAGCCACCACCACGGCCTTCTTGGTGTCGCCTTGTGCAACCGTCACATTGTCCGGGTTGAAATTCTCAATGGCCCGGATATTCTGAAGTTCCTGATGGTGCTTCACAATGTCATTCCAAAGGCTGATCCGCCCGGAAGCATCGTTGGGAACCTTGCCAATGTACTTGGTTCCAAACAGAACCGCAATATCATTGGCAATCTGATCCAGAACCCGAATGGTCTGATTGCTGGAAAAGTCGGAAGATTTTTCATCCGTGATGGAAGTGAAGGTGTTAATATCCTCCAAAACCACCACATTATCATCCACCAGATGGAACATGAAAGAACCTTCCGTGATACCGGCTTCCAGTTCGCTTTGGGTGTAATCGGTATCAACGGCATATTCACCGTCATAGTCCATATTGGTTGCAGACTTGTTCACAGCGGTTCCGGCCACCACGCCGGTTGCCCAAGGGATCAGGGCGGGGTTTTCGGTATCACCCACAAGGCCGTTTTTCACGCTCACAACGCCTTCATAATCGGCCAGATTGCGGAAGCAAACCACTTGAAACTTCTTGCCCACATCGTCCCGCATACGCTTACAGAAGGAAGCAAACAGGGCGGTAATGGTGGGTTTGGTGGACAGGCAACCCATAGCGTTGAAGGTATAGGCTTCCATCTTGTCCAGATAGGTTTGATAGGTGGCATCCTCAACCGTGCCATTGGCACCGCTGGTCAAGGGGGTGCTTGCCGTAAGGCCAAGGCTTGCCCCGGTGTTGAAGTCCACATAATCGTTGTTCTTCAGGTCAGACATTTGAGAAATGGCCTTTTGCTGATCCACCTGAAGGGTTCCAAGGAAAGTGGAAACATCATACAACAGGGCTTCCGGCTGACTATTTTCATTGGCTTCAATGACAATCCGAAGATCATTGCCACGGGTGCCGGGATATTTGGCCGTTGCATAGGTGCAAGTGGCCTTGGTGCCAGACGCATTCAGGCGGAAGAAGTGAACCTTCTTGGCATGAAGGAAAATTTCACGCATAGGCTTCAGTTCATCCGCCGTGTACGCATAGCCGAAAATCTTTTGGGAATTCTTCTGGAAATCCCCAAGTTCAACGGTGATAACCTCACCTTCAGGCCCCCAATTCATTTCAAGGGGGATCGTTGCAATGCCGCGATCAGAAAGGGTGGCGCTTGCGCTTGCAACGGAAATGAAGTTGATATATGCACCGGGCAGAATTTTGTTCTGCGTCAAAAAAGTGCCGCCGCCAAGGGCCATATCAATTCACCTTTCCTTTCTTGAAAAAATTCTGAAGCAAGCTGTCCACCTGCTCCATTGTGTATTCCTTGCCATCTTCCAGAAGGACGGACAGAAGATCACGCCGCTTGGCGTATCGCTGGAAGGTCAGGATGTTTCTTTTGGTGAAAACCGGAACCGGGGCGGAAACGGGCGGGGCCGCTTCCTGATCCGGGGTTTTCTTCTTTCGTGTGGTGGTAGCCATTTATTCCCCTCCAATCGTTCCAACCTCGGTTTCCAAGGTTTCCATATAGGTTTCTTCCGTGGGCCGGATCATGGGCAAGTTGTAGTTCACAAAGAAATGAAGAACATTGTCCACAACCTCATAGTTCACACTGGTTCCGTGAAGCTGATCCCCATTGGGAAGGGTGATGAAGTCCAAAACTTCAATCATCTTTTCAGCAACCGTGAACATTTCCGCATTATTGCCGGGGGCGCTGGGGAAATACTGAATATCAAATGGGTTTCGCTTGATAAACCGCCGCCCAAGCATGGGGGTAACTTCCGGTTGCAAAACGGCAATCAAAAAACAGGGTTCTTCCAAACCCTGTTCCACATCATTCTGAAAGATTTCATATTCATCCCCAAAGGCGGCATTCAGCGCCATTGAAATTCCTTTGATAATTTCATTAAGCATCAAAACACCCCTTCAGGAACTTATACAACTTCTTTTCCAGAATTTTTGGGGCTTGCTGTTCCAACTCTTGTGTGGAAATGGTCAGCATATAACGCCCCTTCACCCAATTCTTCTTCAGCACCATTCCGCCTTCAGCGTCAGGATCATAAACAAAGCGGTCACTTTCCCAATAACCGGGGATGAACCGCCCCGGCTGTTGCCGGTGGCCGTATTCGACATAAGACGCATACTGAAGGTTATTCAGCACAACAACGGTGTAATGAGTTCCACGGTGGCCCACAGGCATTACCGCCCAAGCATCCCGCAAAGTCCCATATACAACCGGTGTCCGCTTCACAACCTTGTTCAGCAAACGCCCCGCCAAGTCTTGGGCGGCTTGGCGGCAAAACCTATCCAAATCAGCCCCCATCAGCTTTTCCAGCCGTTCATTCAACTGTTCCAGTTGGCGGAAATCGCATCTTCCCCATTTACCCATCAGGCATACCCCTTGAATGGAACAAGCGGAATTTCTTGATGGTTGGTGAATACCCCCGCTTCACCGCTCTTGGAATAGGTGAATGTTCTTTCAAGGTCATTGAACCGTGTCACCACGATTTTACAACCAGCGGGGATTTTCACATCAGGGGAAATGAACAGCTTCACAGCTTGGGAAACTGCGGCCACGGGATCACCCGTGCTTGAAGTTAAGGTTTCAAAAGACAGTTTACAGGGTTGATCCTGAAGAAGCGGCTTTTCTTCAAAATCAGTCAGCTTTGTGGTTGGATCGGTGACTTTCTCTTTCACAAAGATGGAACACCGATCCTTCCACAGCCGTTCAAGGGCTTTTCTGTGTGCGTTCACCAGACAAGCCGCCTGAATCGGTAAAATTCACGGGTTCGACCATTGATCAGATAAGAAATCAGGGCATCTAACCTCTGTTCAGGGGTTGAACTGCCATCACCAATGGCAAAAACCGTGTTGGTATCGCCTTCCTGAATTTGCTTGATAGCCGCATCAAGATCAAACCCTTCCAACTGCCCGGAAACCTTCTTCATGTTCAGGTATTCGCCCACGGCCATATAAACGGCCACGCTTACCAGCCCTTCAGGAAGTTCACTTTGGTTGGTTTCATTCTGAACCCTATACTGAACATTGCGGATCACAATATCAAGCAAGGGATCATCAGCGGCCCCCGTTACGCCAAGGGCCGTAAGCATAGAAACAACTTCTTCACGCAACGGGGATCACCGCCTTCTTATTCATCGTTGCCGGTTTCCGCCGCCTGAATAGCGGCCAAAATGTCAGCCTTCTTGGTGGCTTCCCCAAGGTCAATACCGTTGGTGGCAGCATATTCCTTCAGTTCATCCACGGTCATTTTCTTCAGGGGGTCAGCCTGAACTTCCACCTGATCCGGCTCACCTTCCACGGTGTAGCCCTTGGCTCTCAAAATGTCAGCCTTGGCGGTGTCATTGGTATAGGCCACCCCCCGATTGAAGATAGCCACACATTCACCGTTGGCCCACACAGCGCCAAACTTCTGTTTACCGGTGATCTTATACATGGGTCATACCTCCTTACTCCCGGCCAGTGTAATCAAGGCCGGTAATGGAACCGTGCAGGAAGGCGGGGCCGTGATCAAGGCCGATTTCACCATAAATCTGCTTCTTTTCGGCGGCACCGGTCTTTGCCAAATCTTCAAGGAACAGCGTACCCTTGCCGGGAACATCCTGAAAGACAGGCGCACAGGCGGAAACATCAGCGATCAGAATACGATCATTGGGAACAAAGGGGTTGTAGGCAACGCCCATCTTGAAGAAGTCGGTTTCCAGTTCGGTGATGTTCATGCCGCCGATATTGCGGGAAGCAGGGGTGTTGTAGCCCAACTGCTTTTCATACAGGGCGGTGATTCTCTGCTTCTGATCAGAACCACAGAACAGAACCATGTTGCCGAACATGGCACCGGCATCAGCCATAGCCTTGAACAACTGCTTCAGAAGGTCAACGGAAATGGCCGCATTACCAGCGGCAATGGTGGTGCCGGTGGAACACAGTTCAAACATACCACGGGTCTTGTTGGCCTGATTGGAAGCGGTGGCCTTGTTGAAGGTGCCGTTCAGGAAGGTGAATTCCACATCACGGGCAATCTTCTTCAGGCGCTGGGCAACCTGCCAATCCAGTTCAGAAGTGGGGTTGGCCGCCTGACCAGCGGTGTTCAGGCCGGACAGCTTGCCACGGTTCGCCATCTTTGCATAGGTGATGGTGATAGCCTCATGGAAGATTTGGGTCACATTGGTTTTCTGCTCACGAACCAGCGCAGTTGCGGCGGGGGCAGTTTCAGACGCATCTTCAGTGATAGCAGGCTGGGCCGCTTCAGGGAATTCATAAAGCTGACCGGTGGGGAACTCGTCATTCTCGGTTTTCATGCCACCGGACAAGCCGCCGATCATGGACAGGAAGGGGGTTTGGGTGGGGGAAGCGGTGAACAGATCACCGGCGAAATTGGGAAGATTGAAAGTGTTACCAGTTCCAGTGATATTGACAGGCATAATCAAACATCCTTTCTTGTGTCAAAATTTTTCAGATTAGAAAAGCTGAATGCCTTCAGCGGCGGCTTCTCTCTTGATTGCCACAGCCAAGGCGGAATTTCCAGCTTTCCGGGCATCAGCCAGACGGGTTTCATAACCGCTGGTTTTGGGATCGGGCGGGGTGGTTACGCTTCCAGCGGGGGAAGTGCCGGAAACAGTGGGGGTGGTGTTGGTATCCGCCTTGAAAAGAAAGCTGGTGCCTTCACCCTTCACCAGCTTGCCGATTTCATCAGATAGGCCGGGAATGGTGCCATCATCAGAAACCGTGGCCTTCTCCAAAAACGCAGTCAGAAGGGGGCGAACCGTGGCCGGGTTAATTGCCTTGGCATCCTTCAGGGCGGAATCCACAGCGTTATCAATCTTCAGCTTCTTCAGTTCGGCATCATGCTTCTTCTGCTGATCGGTGTTGGCCGTTTGCAGTTCGGTGATTTGATTTTTCAGGGCTTCCACATCACCGGTGGACTTCTGAAGGGCTTCAAGCTGGGAATCCCGCTCCTTGATGGTGGCCTTTGCGGTCTGAAGTTCCGTGTTGACCTCATTAAACCGGGTCTTGGGAACAAAAGAACCGTTCAAGGCTTCCATCACCTTTGTTGCCTGATCTTCAGTCAAGCCCATAGCCATCAAACTTTCTTTGGTCATAGCAAATACCTCCATTACAAAATCCTTTTTTACCGTGGGTCAGGAACCACGATTTCCCCCGGCTCACTTTACCGCCCAAACCGGGAAAGGGGCGAATGGGTATGAAAAAACCACCACCGGCAACGCCGGGGGTGGCTCATTCAACAATATTGTTTTGTTCATTCTCTTTCAGGCGCTTCATATAGGCTTCAAATTCTTCCACCACTTCCGGGGGTGCGCCTTCCTTCAGGTGCCAATTATCAACTTCAGGCACAAACCATTCACTTGTGAAAAAATTGGGCATCGGCATCTTATTTCATCCCCTTCATCAATTCCAAAAGCTGTTTACCAAATTCCACCGCAACGGGACGGGGGTTCTCACTATCCATCCATTCACAGAAGCATTCAGCAAACCATTCTTGGGCATCTTGGGTGGCGTAGCCGCTCACCGCTGTTCTGGTGTCGGAAACTTTCAACCCACAAGCCTTCATCACCTTGGGGCGAAGATAAGCGGAAACCTTCTTGGCTCTCCATCCATTCAATCCGGCCAACTGGTGGATCACAGAAAGGTAATCATCCACCGCATGGCCCAATTCATGGGTGACAATGGAACCATAAGTGGTTCCCGCTGGGTGGAAGCCGTGGGCCAAATCATTTGCATAAAGTTTGGTCAATCGTTCCACATCGGAAAAATAAGAAGTGTTCACAGAAATTCCGCCACGGCCCAACCCATAAGAACATTGGGCATAAGTTCCAGCACTCAATTTCCGGGCATTGATACAATTCAGTTGCCCCCGCAATTCAGGAAGGCGGTTGAACACATTTTCATGGGCTTTGAAAATAGCCTTGGCGGTATCAACATCACACCCTTGCAAAGAAAGAAGCTGGTTCCCATCAAATGGGCTTCCATCGGGAAGGGTAGTCTGATAAAACCACCCTTGTTCTTTCATTAAGGCTTCCACTTCTTCAACTGTGGTGCATTCATCCACCGTTTTCATTATAGCGCCCACGGTGGCAACCGTCAAACCATCCTTCACGCCATCCACAAAAGCCTTCTTCCATTGGGTAAAGGTCATGTTGGCGGGAACATAGTAAACTTCCCCATCAGCATTCCGGGCGGCTCTTTCGCCTTCCATATCGTCATAATAGGGGCAAGTGGTTCCCCGGCAATTCGGGTGGAAGGGTGGGACAGTCACACCGGGTTCATATTGGGAAAGTGGGATCACCTTTCCATCAAGGGGCTGACAGATAGGGCAAGTACGGGAATCCAGCGTTTCCACAATTTCAATCTGTTCAACTCCCAAATCTTTATACATTTGGGTTTTGGAAACAGCATTGAAATAGGTGGTTTCTGTGTGAACCAGCCGCCTTGCCTTGTAGCGGGAAGTTCCAAACTTCTTTTGAATGGCCGTGATAATCTTGGAAGATGGATCACCCCGCAACATTCCTTGAATCAGTTCCTTGTTTACGGTGTCCACCAATTCCGCCTTATTCGTCCAACAGCGATCCCGGAAGGTCTTTCCGTCTGTTGTCCAAGGTTTTGAAAGCAATGTTTCAAGTTTCTTCTGGTTCAGGGCGGTGAAATCCCATCCAAGGCCAATGCCCTTCTGAATTTCAAAGGCCCCACGGGTGTACCCGTTGGAAATCACATCTTTCAGAAGATCATCAATCCCATCAACCTGATTTCCATACAGAAGTTCAATTTGCTGTTGAATCTGAAATTGGATAGCTTCAAGGCGGCTGACATGAAAACGAGTAGAAGCGTTTTCCAGCTTCTTGATCCATTCTTCTGAAAGGTTGGCTTTTTGTGCGGCCTTCACATACTGTTCCGCTGTCCACTTGAATTCTTCAAGCTGTCCAGTAGTCAGCATTTTCCGGGCTTCTGCCAAAGTAACATTGTTGTTGGTGGCAAAACGCTGATACCAACTTTCAATGTCCTTTTGAACTGTTTGTTCAGCTTCCCGGTAAATATCTTCAAGGCTCTGAAGGTATTTATCAGTTTGTTTGTGGGCCGCTTCTTCAAGAACGGAGAACCGGCCCCGCCAATAGTCAGCATTTTTCACGGGGTCACACTCCCTTCTTGGTATGGCTGGGATGGTTGGAATCGAACCAACGGATCAGGGGGTCAAAACCCCTTGCCTTACCTCTTGGCTACACCCCAATATTGGTGCTGAAGGTGGGATTTGAACCCACACGCCTTGCGGCAACGGATTTTGAATCCGCCGTGTCTGCCTATTCCATCCACTTCAGCGTAAATGGTGACGCATACGGGAATTGAACCCGTGTTACCGCCGTGAAAGGGCGGTGTCTTAACCTCTTGACCAATGCGCCATGTGGTGCCGGGGAAGGGAATTGCACCCTTGACCGGGGGAAGGAGGTGAACCCCCGGCCCCGCCCCATTATTGCCCCGGCATATAGGAAGGCGGGGATTATTCTTCCCCGCCTTCAGGATCATTGTTTTTGGGTACATTCCCAAAGGCTCCGGCATATTCATCAACGGCTTCTTGCTTTTCCTTCTGAAGCCGTTCCAATTCCTTCTTCACATCGGTTGTCCACGGGTGCTGTCCAACAATGGTTTCATTGGACAGAATACCAACAGAAGAAGCGCAATTTGCGATTGCTTCAGATTCATTGATCAGAATATCCCGGTTGAAGATCACAGTAACTTCTTCATTCTCAAAGTCACCTTCACCTTTCGTTTTCATATCTTGGTTGATGAACCAAAGAAGCTGTTCAAAAGCCGCTTGAAATTCCGTTTCCATGCCGTTTGCATCAAGGTCAATGTCAGAATACATGGATTGGATGTTCATTTGATTGGGGTTCCCGCTCATACGATCATCCTTGGCATCATAGCCACGGGCGTTTTCAATCAAGGCTTTCTTGAACACTTCCAAAATGGCTTTGTAGTTTTCAGAATTGACTTCCACGGTCAGGGTTTCAACCCCGCCATCATCCCGAACTTTCACGGCTCCAAAAGCGGCCAGATTGTGCCGGAACTCCCCAAGGTTTTCACCATCGTAATTCTTCAGAATCAAAATGGTGTTCCGTGCGTCCTCTTGCATATTGTTTTCAAAGTCGGAAAGCATGGTGTTAATGCCATCCTGAAGGGATTTCACCCGCATGATCAGCGGGGTTTCCTGTTTGTTGTACTTGAACGGGATCAGGGGAAAGCGATCCCACGCATAGGCTTCCGGGCCATCCTTGCCTTGAACCGTGATATAGGGCGCATAATCTCCAAGTTCAACATCAGGAATCAGGGTTGAACCATCAAGCACATAACGGTAAATCCCATCAGGCTTGTAAAGTTCCACCCGTTCAACCAACTTCTTTGTGATCCCGTCCCAAACTTCCTGAAGGTACAATCTTGCGGCGGCATCCAGCTTGGTATGATCATCGTCAGCCCAAAACGGCAAAACCTGATAGGCCGGAAAGCGCCGGAAAGAAAGAACGCCTTTTTCATCGTAATAGATGAACAACCAGCAAAGCCCACCATTGAAGGCATCTTCACCAAGGTATTTCAGGGTTCTTTGAAAGGCGGAATTGAACCGCTTCTTCAGCAAGGCCGAATAGGTATCATTTTCACAGTCAAAAGTAACCGGCTTACCCAAAAGATAGTTGGTTTTCTGATCCACCATCTTTGCATACTGGTTATCAATCACCTTGTTATTGGGAAGGTTGTCAACCACTTGCAACTTCCCATCAGGCCCAATGGCCGTTCTTTTCCGGTCAAGAATATCATGCTTTCCATCATAGTAGCGATCACCGGTGATTTGGGCCATCCGTTCCGGTGACTTCTTCCAAGCGGCAATTTCCCGGCCAAAGAATTCAAGTTCCGTCAGGCCACGGCCAGCCCCTTCTTCAATCAGGCGATTGATCCGGGCGGTTTCAGTATTCAGAAATAGCATTCAATCACCTTCCTTTTGTGGGGGGGGGGGCTTGGAACCCAATGGGGCGCTGTCTGGATTTCTCCAAGATCAGCGTTTGATTGGACAGTTCCACTTCAATCTTCAAAGTTTTATAGGGCAAGCGTTCAGCCCATTGTTCAATCTTTTTCAAAATCTGCTGTTGCTCAAACATGGGCCGTTCCTTCCTATTGCTCAATAAACACAGAACCCCGGAAACACTTGATTTCCGGGGCCTGTTGTTACTACCGTGTTACTCAAAGCTAAAGGCAGAACCAACCAGCATATCTTCAAGGGCATAACGCATAGCGTCCATCAGGTGGTTAAAATCATCAATGGGAATGTTGATCTTGGTTCCAAACTTATCTTCATCCCAAGTGTAGTTTGAAATTTCAGTGATGAAGTTCACACACCGGGGATGAATGATGATGGTATAGCCTTGAATGTACTGAATGCCATTGTTCACGCTGTCCTTGCCCTTCCGGGCGGCTCTGATACGATGAAGGCCAGCTTCCCGCAATTCGTCAATGCTCTTTGGTTCGGCACAATCGGCCTTGATCCGTTCCTTGGCATAGCCCATAGCCGTTACCCGGTCACAAATGGCCCGGTTGGTCAAGGCTTTTTCATACAGTTCATCAAATACCCAAATGGTCTTTTCTTCCTTGCTGACAAGCCCACAGAAAAGTGCCGTTGGGTCATTGGTATAACCAAAGTCAAGGCCAAAGGCGGATTTCACACCAACCTTGGCGCTTACTTCCTTCACATTGAAGGCTTCTTCCCGCCAGTTCTCAAAGATCAGGCCATCCACAATGCCCCAACCACCAAGGCCAGCCACTTTATAGCGCCGGGGGTTGGTTTCCTTCATAGTCTGGAAAACCTTCAGATCAGCTTCATCCAGCCATTCATTACACAGGTAATTGGTGGTGGTTGCGAAAATCTGACCATCAGGGGAAATCCAGCTATCATGGAATTTGTAAACGGGGTTCCCTTGGGCATCCTTGCCGGTGATTTCTCCAAAGAATCGTTTCCTGATCCAATGCTTTTCATTCCACGGGTTGAAAGTTAAAGTGATTTGCTTGAACAGGCCGGTTTCTTCCGGGATAGCACCACGGATGGATTCATCAAGCATATTGAAATCATCTTCATTCATGATTTCATAGGCTTCTTCAATCCAGCACCAGCACAAATAGCCAATTTCAACCGTGATGGAAGTAACCTTCAGGGGATCATCAAGGCCCCTGAAGTAAATCTTCTGACCGGTTGGAATATAGGTCATTTCAAGGGGGCTTTCTTTGACTTCCCAATAAGACTGAACCCCAAGCCGGTTGATTGCCCACTTCAATTCCGTGAAACAGCTATCCTTCAAGGTTCTGAACACTTTACGAACCACAAGGGTATTGGCTTCCGGGTATTGCATCATTCTTTTGATGATGTTCAGGGCCGTGGTTTTGGATTTCTTTGAAGCACGGGAACCCTTGCAAACCCGGTAACGGCCTTTGAAGTTCCAATAAGTGGCGTAACCTTTGCCCACCACTTCAGGAAGGCGGATCACCTTTGCTTTGGGGTTAATCTTCAAGTTGATCATCCCCCATGATAACCACGGGAAGGTTCCCTTCCATTTTCAGCTTGTCAGTAAACATCCCAAGATGTTTTCCCAACAATTCAAGGGCCTTCAGCTTGTCATAAGTTTTCACTTCTCGTTCAGTGATATTTCCGCCTTCACCGGGAATCACTTTCACCTTAACAGAAGCAATACAAGCGGTATCGTCCCGGTTGGCTTCACCCTTGATGGTGGCTTCATCCATATCAATCACATCAACCGGGTTCAGAAAAGCCATTTTTGCAATTTCCTGAATCACTCGATCCTGATTGATACCGGTTCGGCGGCTCCGATCAGCTATGGCCTTATCAATGGCATTTTTAATCACAGGTTTTGACAGGTTTTCAGAACCCATCTGTTGTGCGGTGTCGGGGGAATACCCGGCCCGAATTGCCGCTTGCGTTGCGTTCAGATCAATCAGATATTCTTCAACAAATAGCTTTTGCTTTTTGGTCAAGGTATTCACCCCTTTCCTGAAAAAGTGAAATGCACCCCTTTTAGGGGTGCATTTTAACAATGCTATTATATCATGTTTGATACTCTCTTTTGCTATCATCTTTCAGAATATCGGGGTTTTTTTCTGCAAAATCAAGCAAAGCGGCCCCGTGAATACGGTAAACTTGTGCGATTGAAAAGTTAAGGTCAACTGCAATCCTTTCCCATTTTTCTCCGCTAACATATCGGGCAATCAAAATATTCTGCTGGTCTTTGTCTGAAACATTGCTGATCCGGTTCAAAGCATCACCCTTCAAGTCAACAAGTTCATCAATCCGGGCATTTATATCATCTTCAAGAGCAACGATCTTCACAATCGTTTCACCTAAAGTATCTTTTGCGCCGGAAGTTTGTACCTTGTCTGGCTTCAGCTCATAGTTTTGGCTGGTTAAGCTGGAACGCAAGGTGTTCACTGTATCTGTCAACCGCTGAATCAAACGATCAGTTTTCTGAATTTGGGAAAAGTAATCTTTGACCTTTTGGCAAAGTTCTTTTTCAGTCACTATGTATCACACATCCTTTCACGCATCTGTTCTGGTGAAAATCCCTGTAATGTCAATAGGTTGGAACAGATAGAACGGATGGAACACATCTTTGGACAGTTCTCTTATAATATTTCTTATATATACTTTTTTTCTTTTTAAGTTTAAGTAATATATCATCTGTTCCATCTGTTCTATAAAGGGAAAACACAAGTATTTTCAAGGGTTTCCACGGTCACAGATCATTCATTGCATCTGTTCCCATATCCGTTCCACCCACAACCGCTGAAGTGTTTTGGCGGGGGCGTTTTCTTGAAAGTTAATTTTCAAATTCCGAAGGAAGGTTGTCAAAAATATAAACCCCCAACAGAACAAGCGCCGGATCAACTTCAAACTGTTTTATGGTAAAAGACACAAGAAAAAAGATGAATGCCTTGATCATCAATTTCTTCATCGGTATTCCCTCCCGGTCTTTTTGTCCTTCAGTTCAACCCGATTCAACAGGTCATAACCGGCCAAGCGGATAATGTACTTCAGAACAAAGATCAAGGTGTTCAGGCGCTTTTGCTGTTCATCTTCTTCCCGAATGATAGGCTTCAGCCCTTCATAAGCCGTAGGGTCAGCATACCCTTCTTTGTTCTGCCAAGGTTTAGTTCCCACGATCCTTCAACCTCCCATCTGAAACAATAGTGATCCCGGTTTCTTCCTTCAGGGTTTTGTGAATATCTTCAAGGGACACATAACCTTTTTCAAAGCTATCATACAGTTCAAGAACAGCATCCGTGAACCGTTCACACCGAACCGGGCCGAAACCAAACTTATCATGAAGGATCATCACCGGCAATCCCAACATCAGAAGGAAGGCTTTGTTGGCCGCATCCTTGGAAGCGTCCTGTTTGATCTTTTCAACATCCGCCGCTTTGATATTCACCACGGGTTCTTTTTTAACCGGAAGCCCCGCTTTCTTGGCTTTCCGCCGTTCAGCCCTGTTCATGGTATTCACTCCAAATATCATCAAAGCAAACCGGGATCATGGAATGAACTTTGTCCAGAAGGATCAGGGCCACTTCCCGCATCTGCGGGTGTGCGGCGGGGGAACAGCGCAACTTCAGGAAGTGCCGCCACTCCCGAATGTCAGCGGTCATAACCACTTCCGTTTTCAGGCTGTTGGGCAGAACAGAACGGGCTTCTTGCGGGGTAAGACGCTTTGTGTTTCCATTCAACAGCCTGAAATAATAGGCTTCTGCCATTTCACACGCATCCCGCCATACAATATAGCTTCCAGTTCCATCTTCCAAAAAGCAAGGCTTGATCACGGTGATTTCAGAACCAAAGCCTTCCTTGGAATAGTTGCAGTATCGGGTGGATTCTTGGCAATACGCCGCCAGCCGGTGCCGAACAATTTCATGGGAAACCCCACGATCACAGATGAACTTCACCGTGAAAGAACAGTGTTCCAGAACCGCTTCATGGCCCCGCTTGATGATTCCGGCCACAAATGCCGGGGCGCTGGTGTCGGTGATCTTGGCTTCAGACTTATAGCAAACCCGCCCACACTGTTCAAGGCGCTTCAGGATTGCGGCCCCATCAATCGGGGTAATAAATTCCACATCAGCATTGATAATTTTCATTTTTGTTGTCCCTCCAAACGATTAGGGTTATTTTCACAACCCTTGCAATAGTAGGATCGAATTTGTTCCGCTATATGGGGCGGAAACGGGTGATTATTGGGGCATACATCACACGGGGTTGAAATTCTGGTTGGTATATCCTGAAGTTCCGGGTGTTTGATTTCCATGTAAAGGGCAAACAGGATGTTCCAAGCCGCCGCCCGAAGGTGGGGTTCATCCTTCATGCCCATCATGTACTTGGCAAGGTGGCGGAAGGCCGAATCAATCAGGCTGTGAATGGGAATGCCCTTTTCACAGTTGCGTTCCCCGTACTTCAGCGCCCCTTCTTCACAATGCTTGGAAACTTCCACAAGGGCTTCCCACGGCAATAAATCCATGCGGCCTTTGCCGGTGTGCATATCCCGAACCGCCCCGGTATCAAACCGGGTTCGCTCTCCACTATCTTTGATTTCCATTTCAATCATCCTTTCAGTTGAACCATTTGATCACAGGATCACCGGTGAAGCCTTTTTCCCACACATACCACGCATACGCTATGGCCGAATCCGGGAACCGTTCAAAATCACCATTCTTGGCACAAGAAAGCCGTGAACGGGATATGTAAACGGTTCGGGGGGGGGGTGTCTTTGAAAAAGGCTCCCCGTTTTTGTCCCTCCAAGAACTGTACCTTCAGGAACATTGCCACTTTCCCACCGGGCCTGATACTTTCAAGCGCCCGTTGAACAAATTCAAGCCCAACGGAATACGGCGGATTTGTAATAATATCCCCTTCAAAACCATCCAAGGTTTCTTTTAGGAAGTCCAGCGGTTCAGGATCACCAAACCCACGGTAAACAAGATCGGTGCTGATCACCTCATAGCCGTGGGCCTGAAGAACCTTTGATATGTGGCCTTCACCGCAAGCCGGTTCCCAAATTACCGGGGCAAATTGTTCCAGTTCCAACAGCATTTCCACGGCTTTTGGATCGGTGGCGTAATAATCAAAGGCTTCCCGATTTTCAAGCGCATGGTTTGAACTTCCAAGGGTTGTGAATACTTTTTTAGAACCGGCCATTATGAATCACCACCTTTTTCTTCAACAAAAATTCTGGTTTTCTTTCCACGGATATACCTTGCATCAGTGGTCAGCCCACAGCGTTTGGTGATTTGCCGTGAAAATTCAATGTTGGAAAGGGCTTGAAAGTTATTAGAAATACAGTATTCCTTATACTTCCGATAAACGGTGGCCGTTGCTTCATTGATAATTCCATCAAGGCCAATTTCATTGATAAAGCCAATGATGGGGTTGTTGTTCTGTTCATATTCGTCAAGCTGTCCCTGAACTCTGCTGGAAGTGGTGAATTGGGCATTCATCAGAACCCGGCGCAAGGCTTTCAGGCCCAACAAAATCAGATATTCCATTGAACTTTGTTCACACAATTCATCCTTGATGAACGGGCGGAAATCAGGATCATTGGGGGTAAACTTGGCATCAAATGGGACGATCACCAAGCGCCTTTGAACGGCTCCGGTCTTATCCTTCATGCGGGGAATGTTGTTGGCGCTGAACAGGAATTTGGCATAGTTGTTGAATTCAAAGGGGTCTTGGCCTTTACGCTCCACATTCACCCGGTCACCGGTCACCAGCTTCTTGAATACAGAAGCATTGGCAATGAATTCATCCCCAATATCATCACCAATGTTCGCCAGCTTTCCGAAAAGTTCAGCGGTTTTGAACCTGTCCCCAAGTTCCTTCAGGTCAAGTGAAGCAATATTCCGATCCCCCAACATATTTTTGACCACATGAAGGAAGGTTGATTTGCCGTTGCTCTTGTCACCAATCAGGATGAAGGCTTTGCCAAGTTCGTTGCGCCGATAAAGGCAATAACCAACCATTTCTTCCAGCAAAGCCCGAACTTCAGGATCATTACAGGCAAGCCGGTTCAAAGTGTAATCCAGAAGTTCATTATGTGCGGCTGGGTTGTAAGGCCAAGGAATCTTATTGGTGATCACAATATCCGGTGTGAACTCGCTGAAAGAATCATCACGGATATTGTAAAGGCCGTTGCTGAAAGCAATCACATTGGGGTTGGTGGCTCTGGTTTCTCCCTCTGTCTGGAACATTACTTCCAAATAGGACAACACTTCTGACCGGTGCGCCCGTTTCAGGTTGGGAATGTGCTTGATCATTTGGGCTTCAATTTCCATAGCGCCGGGAACATAGATACCATCCCGGTAAATGTGAAGCTGGTTATTGATCTTTACAATGTGATTATTGTTCTTCAGATACACCGCAAACTTATCAAACAGAAAGGTTTTATCCTTGAAGAAGATAGGTTTCTTGAATGCTTCATCCCGAAGGATGGTTTCAAGTTCCCGATCCGGCAAAGGATCATCAAGGATATACCGGTTGATCATGCGGATGGTTTCACGGGCTTCTTCTTTGGTGAAGTCCTCGCTTTGAAGTGTCAGAATATAGTTGAACAGGGCTTGGTTCCGTCCGTCCCCGGCTCTCATATCCAAGAACTTCATGCTGGTTTTTACCGGGGTAAGCCACTTGGGAAGGTCTTGAATATCATCTTCCGGGCAATCCAAAAGAACTTCCCGATCAACCCCATTGAAGCGCATAATGGCATAACTGTTGTTCCGGCCAACCTTGGCATCTGTTTCAATACCAAGCGCCAAGGTTTGCTTTGTCCAGCTTTTTTCCACATACCCTTCCGGGTTTCTGAAATAGAAGTGCTTTCCCCGTGTGGTCTTATACACCCGGCATTTCAGGCCCAAATCCTGAACAATCTGGAAAAGAAGATCACTGGTTTCCGCATCATCCACATCAATCAGAATTGTTTCTTCTCCAAGAATCCCGGCGTATTCGTCAAGGTCTTGAACATCTTCAAGGCGGTTCAATCTTTTCCGCCCTTTGAATTTTTCAAGGCATTGTTTGTCCTTTGTCGGTACATATCCCCGAAAAAGTTGCATGGTTCAGATCCCCCCCCCTCTCGTTTAACTCCAAAATCAGACAACCGACCCCAAGCCGTATCAATGTAATACTGTTTATCCAGTTCATCAGGAATGGGAATATTGGTCACATCATCATTGATGAAGAAACAATGTTCCGGGGTATTGGCGAACTGTTCAGGATTCTTTTCTCTCCCTTTGACCATCTTCCCGGAAACTTTGAACAAGCCACCTTTGGAACGATCCTTGGAAGCAAAAACCCTGAAGGTTTTATCCGTCTGTACTTCTCCACCACTGAACTTTTTCACAATCTTTGAACGGCCTTTTTCATCCCTGATTTTTTCCAAGGTGATAATTGGGGAATAGAGGGCGTATCTGTATTTACTGGAAACCTTTACAACCTTTTGAAAGTCCCGAAGGGAATCACACTGTTCAATAGTTTCTTCCGGCTTGGTGCCATATAGAAAGAAGTTGATAATGGCCTGATTGACAATGGGAAGATCATAGTCCAGATCAGAAAGTTTCTTCACATAGGCCCCCTTACATTTCCACCGGGGCTTTCCCTTTTCGTCCCGTAACGGGCCAGCGGGTACAATCAGGTAATTGTTCACATCCTTCTGAAACACCTTTTGGAATTCATCAAATTCCAGCCGCATACCGGTTCTTTCTTCCCACTCCCAACAAATATCATCAACCAAATCAAAATCTTCATAGCGGCGCAATTTGATCAAAATACCATCGGTGTTGCTCTGGATAATGTCACAGTAATCTTCCAACCGTTCAATCAAATCCAGAAGAAGAAGTTGACCACCAACACACACATTATTTGCTTGTCGGGGATCATACATGGCATTGTGGCGATCCTTCATAGCCCCATAGGTGCTGTTCAGAACGATCTTGTAAGGCTGTTGCATGGGGTTCTTTTCTGCCTTCAGCTTCAGGCGGGTGTGGTAAATTTCATCATACTTGGCCGGGTCTGCAACATTCCGGCTGATCCATCCATACCGAAGCATCAAAGAAGGATAATAGGAAGCCACATCAACATTGACATACCAGCCTTCCCCAAAGTATTTGGGGGTTGCTCCATGTAGCCCACCCCAAGCAAACACATGGGGAACCCCGGCCACTTCAATTTCAAGAGATTTGGAATAGTCCCGGTTCAAGGGGTTTTTATACCAGTTCAAAACCTCTGTATAGCGTTCAATCCGCAAGGTTTCCGGGAACTGGATTTCAAATTCATCATTATGATCCCGTTGAACCGCTCCAAGGATTTTGGCGGAAAGCTGGGCTTTTGTCCGTCCAATATCGGAAATGGGAAGGTTGAAGGCTTTCACCAGTGACATTTGGGCATCAAATTCATCTTCTTTACGCCGCAACCATACTTCCACAGTTTCTTCCACATCATGGCGGCAATATTTGACCGTTTCAGCCAATTCTTCTTCCGTCAATGGGCGGTCAATGTCGAAGGGAACCGTGGTTTCTTTGATGGAATGCCCCATGAAGGCTTCCAGCGCCTTCAGGCTAATGGGTGGGTTCGGCATCACATCATAGTTGATCAAGGGGTAATTTCTAAACAGGCTGGAAAACCTATAACCGGGCTTATCCTGAAGGATAATCCAGTCATTCACCTGTTTGGGATTGAACCCGCACAAGATGCCCTTCAAAATGTACTGATCATAGTTCCGGCTGTTATATCCGGCCCAAATGGTGCCTTTTTGCTTCTCATAGAAGCGGTTCAATTTTTCAGGGTCATTGATGATCACAGTTTCTTCCTTGGCGTTCAGGTCTATCAGCACCACCAGCCAATCATAAGCGAACACCTCGAAATCATAGAAGATCATCTTTTCACCCACTTTCTAAATGTACTTTCGGTGAATCAGTGGAAACAGCCCCGCCACGGGAAGGCTTCACCTTGGGGCCAACCGGGGCAAGCGCCCCGGCCTTGAAAGTTAAGGTTCAAACCGTCTTGTATGTAGACTATTTGCCTACAATTATTGTAAAAAAATTTGCGCCGGTTTTCAATCCTCAACTTCAAAAACTTCATCAATGCTGATGGAATTGAAACGGGAATCGTCATAATCCACCGCATATTCCAGCTTGCCATCAATGGCTTCCGCAATGTCAAGGACAAGCTGGGCAAACTGCTTGTAGCTGGTGAAGCTGACGGGAATGCCGGAATCCAGCTTGTCAAGGAAACCGATAGCGGAAGCGATCATGTTCTTGTCATTCTTGGTGCCATACAGAACCCGGTTCATGAAAAGACGCTGGTTCTTATACTCGCCGGACAGAATCTTAAAGGACACGGCCAGCATGGGGCGGTTGGGGTCTGCCTTGGTTCCCTTGATTTCCATGCTCTCCACACGGGCTTCATACTTACCAGCGGGAATGGTGGGGAAATCCCCGCCGCCGTTCTTCTTGGCTTCCTCCACATCGGCCTGAAGGCCCTTCAGATCAACAGTACGATCAATCTTATCAAAGTCGATAGCCATAATAAACTTCCTCCTAAATGTATTTTAGATATGCTTCAGAATGTCGAACAGGCCAGTAATGGCTTTGGCGGTTTGCTCCGCTTCCTTCATTTTGGCCCGTTCCTCGTCAGTAGGGGTGAACCCCTCCACCGGCTTGAACAGATCATCTGTCAGAATGGTATCAAACAGGTGGTTAGTGGCCGCTTCAGCCATCAGTTCACAGAAATCATCATGCTTCTGTGCATACATGATCAACGCTTCTTTTGCGGCCAGCTTGTGAACAGCAATCAGGGCTTCCGGGTCAAGGCCGGGCGGGGGGGGGATCAGGTTTGCGGCAACAGTGATCTTGCGGAAAAGGCCCCGCTTTTCCATTTCCTCTTTGAACTGCTTCAGGGAATCACACATGGTCTTTACCTCCTAAATCTGATTTGAAATGATTTTTCCAATTTCTTTCACGGAATGGGCGATCTTTTGACGGTTCACCCGGTTCCCTTGAAGAACTTCCATAATAGCGGCGGCTTCTGTCTGAATATCCTGAAAGGCTCTGCGGTTGCTGTCCAAGCTGGATTCAAAGGCAACCAAATCAGTATTCACCTTCCGGCTGGTATAATCAGCGGCCTTTTCCGCTTGCTCCACATGGGTTCTTAACCATTTTGCGGCATCATAGCCCATGCGATCTTCCACCAGTTCAAGGAAATGGCGGAATTCAAACAGTGTGTGAACTGAACCATCATTCAGACTGATCACACAAGGACAAGGATCAATCTTCATCAGGCATCACGCTTCTTCCGGGTACGCCGGGGCGGGTTCACATCCATCTTGGGTGCGGGTTCCTCTGCCTTGGGGCGATCCCACAGGGGGCAAGCATCGGGGCCGCCTTCCTTGTGGCAACACTGAAGGGGATCAATGTTGGGGCAAAGGGGGATTTCCGGGTTTTCCTCATGCTGGGCAAAAATCCGCCCACCGTCAGGGCATTTGGGGAAATCAATGGAATTGATGGAATCATCCACTTCACCACCGCCCGGTGTCCATGTGCCTTCACATTTGGCGATCCCGGCTTCATATTTTTCTTTACTGATGGGAATGGAAATTTCAGCATCCATATCAGTCGGGATTTCCTCACCTTTTTTGATCATCCAATAGGCATCAGACTCCGCATGATAGAAATACATATCTTCTTCAGCTATGGGCTTTTGGGGGGCTTCTTCCGCTTTGGGCTTTCTTCCCCTTCTGCTGGGCCGCTGTTCGCCGCTGTCAGCCGTTTCAGGTGCCGGGGTTGCCGGGGTATTGCCGCCGTGTTTCATGGCTCCTGCGGCCCTCTGGTTGGCTTCCTCATAGACTTCACAGAAGGCTTCATAATCCAGCGGGATTTCCTTGTTGTGAACGGTCAGCCGCCCACCACCAAAGATCACTTCAGAAGTCTTGAAGGAAAGCACCCGGTCATTATCATCCGCCACGATACGGGCCACAAGGTCAACCATACCAGCAACCTTATTGGCAACCTTTTCCCGAAGGTTCGGGCGAATGGAACTGATTTTGTCACCGCTCTTGCGGGTCAAATCCCGGCTTCTGTCCTCATGGCTGATCAAGATGATGTTTTCATAGTCCAGACTGACCAGCCGTTTAATGGTGTTCAGGAACTCGGAAGTAACCATGTCCCACGCCCGGAAGGAATCATCACTTTCATGCTTCCAGCCCTGCCGATCACAGATATACACCCGGCAAGCCTCATAGGTATCTTCCAGAAGGTCAACCACAATGGTTTTGAAGTCGTTCTGTTTCTTCTCCAACTCGGCCACGGCATCAGAAAAGACTTCCCAAGCCAAGTACCGCTTGGTCAACCGGCCTTCTACCGTCACGGTGTCCCGAATGGCGATATAGGGGGCATCCACAAACTTGATGTTGCCATCCGTGTTCAGCATCAGGGGATCAGGAAATTGATTGGCAAAGAAGGTCTTGCCGCTGAAGGGTGCGCCGTAAAGCCATACAACCTTCTTTTTGGTGGCGTTCAGGTTACGCCGTTCATTTTTAGGGAGTAACATATAGTTCCATCCTTTCTCACAGTATTCTTGATATTCACACCAACCGCAAAAGTGGTTAGGGTTCTTGGGGAAATCGGCGGCTTCAACCATGTGCTTCACATCGGTTAAAAAGCCAATGATTTTCATGGGATCATACTGAACAGGCATCAAATACGGTTCAGCTTCTTTCAAAGCGTCCTGCAATCTATCCCGAAATTGCATCAGGGTTTCCGTTTTCTTCTGCCTGATCTTCACCTTGGGGACAATCAGGAAATACATATTCCTGATCCGGTGGCCGGGATGGGTCAGTTCATACCAATACTTATATTCGTGAAGCTGACCGGAAACGGAATAGCTTTTTCCGTTATTGGAATACTTGAAGTCATACAGATCAAACACCTGAACATCTTCACCCCAATAGTTGGAAGGGTGCCTTGTGTTCATCCATCCAGCGGGCCACAAATAATCCATGAAGCCAGTGAAATCAGAATCCCCAATAGGAAGTTCAAAGGTGCCGCCCGGTGGCAACAGGGCCTTTGCCTTTGGGATCATGGCTTCCAACTTCATCATTTCATGAATGTGATCATCTGTCAGAATGGGGAAGCTGGATTGGTAGAAGTCAAGGGCCTGTTCAACCCCTTCTTCAATGCCCGTATGAAGGGCGGTGCCAAGGATCAAGGCATTATCCGGTTCAGTGTCCGGTATAGTGTTCAGCCCTTCCACATATCGCAAGCGGTATCGGTATGGGCATTTATTAAAGAGATCAACCCGGCTGTGGGAAACTCGCATTGTTTCACCCCTTTCACAATTTTTTTGAAGGTTTCAAAGCCTTCCGGGTACAGGATGAAGCCAAAGCAACCGGAATTATTGATTTGGGCCAGATTGCGCTTCTGAAGTTCTGAAGGGGTGCCGTTGGTAGCTTTCAGTTCAACTTCAAGGGTGATCCCCTTCACCACAATCTTCATATCAGGAAGGCCACTTTTCACATACCTTCCGCCGCCCCAACGCTTTTCCCAATACCCACAGGGCGGGGTTCCCATCCGGTCAACTGGTTCACCCAAGGGATAAATCCCTTCACTTTCCAGCCACTTTTTCAGGCGGGTTTCAAAGTTTTTTTCACCGGCCACGGCTTTTCACCCCCCCCCGCCGAATCAACCCATGATCCCAAGCGTGTTTTGTGTTTTCTGATATGGTGGCCCACTCCAACTGGGAAGCCCTGCAATCATGCTTCTTCCCGTGTTTATGGTTCACCACAGGCTTGTTCTCCGGGTTTGGAATGAATGCCAGCGCCACAAGGATATGTAACCGGCAATTCTCACCATCCAGTTTCACCCGAAGATAACCGGAACCATCGTCATAAGGCTTTAACAATTTCCCAGTTTTCACAGAACGAACTTGGGCCAAACGGTTGATTTGATAGTTAGGGTGGCCGGGGCATGGGTGCCATTTAATAATCATTCACGGCTTCACCCCTCCAATATCTTGATCAGGTTGTGAATTCCACGGGCTTGAAGGCCCTGAATCTTGCCGGTTCCGGCATAGAACTGAAACAGTTGATCATCAGACTTCCGCCAGCAATGGAAATGGCCGGTTTGCGGGTTCTTCAACTGGTATTCAATCCCATGGGCTTCAAACTGCTGGATAGCATAAGCAATCCGATCAGGGTTCTTGGAAACCCGTTCTTGATGGTTTCGGTGGGCGTGTTCCTTCAAGGCGTCCCAAAATTCATCCCTTGCCATCAGCTTCACCAATCCCCATCATCAAAATCATCTTCCGGTTCTTCCGTGGCGGCATCGTAGGCATCCTTTGTGATAACCGTTACATCCTCAACCGGAACATTCAGAAGATTTGCCGTAATGCGGCGCTGGGCTTCTACAAAAGAATCATCCGCCTGTTCTGGGTGGGAAACCCCTTGGAATGAAGAAGCGGAATACCCAACTGAACCGCTTCCACCATACATTTCACTGTTTCTGATTTCAAAGTGAAGTGTGATGGTTACAAAACATAAAGGGTTCATCATTACTTTTCACCACCTTTCAGGGTGATCTTTACATAACCGGCCTTGGCGCTGGATTTGGAGCATTCCGCCGCAATAGCCGGATATTTCTTTTTCAGCTTGGCGGCATCAATGCTGGTGCTGGTGGTGGGTTCAACCAAAGTCAGGTTCAGAACATCACTTTCAAACTTCTTGATCCCGAACTTCACCATAGCATCATACAAGGCCGCTTTCATGGTCTTTTCCTGCTCCTCAATGGTCTTTTTGTGGGCTGTCAGGGAAGCAATAGCGTTCAGGGTGGCAAGCTGGGATTGCTGGAATTTCTGAAGGCTGGTTTCTTCATCAAAGGTTGCAGTTCCACATTTATCAGGATGTTCCGAACAGGCATCGGGGCAAGTGTGGAAGCTGGGGCATTTATGGCAACACCCATCAAACTTCCCCAAGGGGCAGGGGTTTTCACATTTGATCATTGTTTGCACCTTCTTTCAAATAAACATCATGATACTGAAGCCCAAATTCACGGGCCGCTTCATGGTCATCAAAGTAAATGTCAATCAGGTTTTCCCCATACTTATCAACCACCCATGAAGAAGTTCTGTCCTGAACTATGTAGGTTCCAACCCCTTCAATTTCCACAACAGTTCCAAAGGGTAACGGGGAAGCACAGGAAACGCCGGCAACCAGTTCTTCACCGGAAGCACCATAAACAATTCCATCAGGCCGGTTTTCGGCCCACTTGCCGCAACAGATTTCACAGGAACAATAGGCGGTGATCCTGAATTCTCCTAAATATTCCGGTTCCGGCTCCACAGTAACTTCCGGCATGGGGATCACAGATTGGGTGGGCTGAACTTCAGTGGATTGGGAAGGCTCTTGGTTCGGCTCCACCGTCACCCCATCAAAGGCAAGTGCCGTAAGCCGCCCAAGGATGAACCCAACCACCAGCCCAAACAGAAGGGCAACGGTGAACATCCGTCTGAACCATCTGTTCCTTTTAGCCTTTTGGGTGGCTATCCTCGTATTTTCTGAACAGTTCATCGTTGTAATCCTTTCTCATTTGCAAGGTGGAATAAATGCTTTCTTCCACGGTGCCGGGGCAAATCATCCAGTAATAGAAGCACGGGCGTTCCTGCCCCATGCGGTGAATTCGCTTTTGGCTTTGCTCCCACAACTCCCAACTTTCAGGAAGGCTAAAATAAATGATTTTGTTGGCCTTTTGGAAGTTGCCCCCTCTTGCCCCGGCCTGATACTGAATGAAGGTCACAGAATTGGAATGGAAATTATAGGCCCCCAAATCCTTGACTTCACCAGATTGGATGGATATGGGGCGATTCATGGCATTCACAATTCCCTTCATGCGCTCCATTTCCTCTGTGAAGTTATAGAACACAATCAAGCGATCTTCCGTGCTTTCTACCAGTTCCCGAAATGCTTTATACCGGTTCGGGTTATACAGGCCGCAAAGCTGACGGGCATACAAGCGGCGGGTCAAGCTGGTATCACCAATCAATTCCCGCTCATAATCAGCATTGGAATCCCAAAAATCCGAATCAAGTTCAAATTCCTGAAGGGTGGCGGTGTTTATGCTGATCACCCGATCATTCCAGAACTTCCAATATTCCTTTGCCGGGGGCGTCCTTACCGGAATCATGGTTCTTTTTGGAAGGGAAATCCCGGCATCATCTGTGGTCATGAACACAGCGCCATGTTCCGCCAGCTTTTTCTTCAGCCGGTCAACATTTTTATAGCCGGTGATCTTCTGCCGCCAAAACCCATCATCTTCAACCCATTCCGTTTGAATGTACTGCTTCCAGAACAGTTCCTTGGATATGCCCCACCCCAAAAGTTGGCATTGGCTCCACAGCTTTTCATATTTGCCACCAGTGGGGGTGCCGGAAAGAAGAATCACATTTTCAGGGTTCAAGGAAAGAATGAACTTTGAACGCTTGGCGGTTTCGTTCTGGATCAGTGAACTTTCATCAAGCATCAGCGTAAACCCGGAAAGGGTTTTCAAAATCTTCCGTCTGAAGGTCAGTTCATAATTGATCACGCCACAAATTCTGGTAGGATTATCGGTTTCGGAAACCGCCGCCATAAACCACTTAAATTCTTTTGGGTTGGTCAGATCATAGATCATCCAACAATGGTTCATAGCGTAGTTCTCAACCATGTGATCTATCCAATCAGAAACCTTGGAACATTGACAAATCAACAGGTTCACACGGCTATTTAGCTTCAGGGCTTTTTCTGAACCAACAAAGGTTTTCCCAAGGCCCATATCAAGATAATAGGCGCATCGGTTATGGCCTTCTGTCTGGTCAAGGGCCTGTTGCTGGTGCTGGAACAGCGTAATCATAAGGCTTCAGGCGCTTCAATCATGGAAAGGTAGTTTTCCACATTTACGCCACGGGAAAGAAGTTCAGCTTTCAGCGCCATACCCAAGGGGCTGTTCAGCGCATAGGCGCTAATCTGTTCGGGGGTCATGGAAGTGATGTTGAACAAAGATTGTTTCACCATTCCAGAATGACCAACCCCGAAGGGATCAAAGGGGCAACAATCAGGGGTTGCTTCAATATCACGAACCACCATAGCCACCACCACGGCGGGGCGGTTCTTCAGCATCTTCACCGTATTCAACAGGTGATCAGTTTCCATTTCCACAGGGCGGAAAGCCTGTCCACCGGCTCCAATCCACAGGTTCCCTTCAAAACGGGTTTTCATGTGCATCATCCTTTCTTTAGGCGGTCAGTCCAAAGAAGCTGTTGAACGCTTCAGCGCCCACATACTCCCTGAACTTGGTGGGGTTAATGTAATAGTTCCAGTTGTTCCCGGTTCCGGGAACCGCATTGCCAAAGGGGAGAAGGCCACGCTGAAGGCCGATCCGCACAAACTGATCAGATTTGCCCATACACCGGGCCGCTTCCTTCACGCTGATCTTCTTCACCGGGGGTGGGGCATCCTTAACCGGTGCGCCGCCATACCCCATCAGGAATTCAAAGGTTGTGCCGGTAGCATCGGCCAAAGCCTTCACCCGCTCCGGGCCGGGGGTGTTCTTCCCGGAAAGATACTGACTGATTGCGGCCTTGGAAGCCCCGGCCTTTTCAGAAAGGGCGGATTGGCTCATATCGGCCTGTTCCATAGCGTACTTCAAACGCTCTGCAAAAGTGGCATTCATGGTGACAACTCCTTTCTCACAGGTCGCACGCCTTAGAAGGCTTGCCGTTGGTGCGGGGACACACCCCATTGTGGGCCAAACACCGCTTGCAGAATTCCTTATGGGAATCCTTGGGGTAGTTGGCGGTGGGGTTCTTGACCGGCTTGTGATAACCGGTCTGATGGTGGGTTTTGGTGTTCCGTACCACCTTCACGGGCTTGGTCTGCTCATTCTTCATGGTGATAACCTCCTATTTGCGATTAGTCGCCCCAATACTGGTCAACCAGCTTGTGGGCCATTTCCTTACCCATAGCCCAAACCCATTCTTTACGGGCTTGTTTGGCTTCATCTTCCTTTTCGGCCTGTTCCGCCACATAATCCCGGTTCAGGGTGTCCGGGTGGTAGTAGCGGACAATGGGGGTTCCCCCGTCCACATTGGAAATGGTCAGCTTGATCCGGCCATTGTGATTGAACCAATCATTTTCACACCGGATTTCCAGCCCTTCAGGGCCGGTGGAAGCCTTGAAAATCGCCACATCAGGCGGGGTGGCTTCCTGCTTAATGTTCAACCGGGGGTGAATCCGGCTGATCAGTTCCCATGCCTTCCGCTTGGTCAGCTTCACATTCATTGAACTTCAAACCTCCTTACTTCAAACGCTTCAGGTAATGCCCCTGATCATCCTTGCCAACCGTATAGCGGGAACCGGGGAACTGCTGTTCCAGCATGATCTTCCGCTTCATGGCATCAGCATGGGTATTGATCCCGCTCCGGGATTTCAACCCCACAAACAAATTGAAAATCATTTAGCATTCCTCCTGAAACTCACAGTCACAGTCCGCACAGATCACACGAACTTCTTTTGTGGCTCTGATAATGGCCCCGCAACAGGGGCAAACATACTTCCGGAAACTCGAACCGCCCTTACTGGAACCCTTCAATCCAAGGGGCCGGGGGCGTACAAGGGTGAAACCCTGTTTTCCAAGGCTCTGAACAAATTCAAGGGCTTCCGGGGAAAGTGTGGTTTTATGCCATCCGTACTTTTCGCCCTTCTCCACCGTCAGGCCGTGGGCTTCAGCGGTTTCCTTGAACTTCTTGTTGTGATAGGTTCCAGAACGGGAAGTGTCCTGAACACCGTCCTGAAGGTTCTGAAGATGAACCATTTCATGAATCAGGGTTCCACAGGTTTCTTCAAAGGGGCGGTTCAGATATTCAGCGCACAGATTGATTTCATAGTGGCCTTCATCCTCCCCGGCCTTCCAAGCCTTCCAGCCGGTACACCATCCATAGGCCCCACGGGTATGATCCGGGGAAACAGTGATCACGGGCTTTTCCAACCCACCATCAAAGAAGCGGGCGTTGAACTTTGAAAATAAATTTTCAAGTTCTTCAATAACCGGCTTCAGGCTTACTTCATTCATGGTTCATGCTCCTTTTCATTTTGTAGGCATTTAGTCTACACGCTCGGCAAAAAAAATTGCCACCCGTTCTGCTTCAGATAAGCCAAGAAGATCATACAGGGCTTGAATCTCATTCGCCCGGAACTCACTCTTATTATTGATCTTGTTCAAAAGGCCCTGATAAGTGATTCCGACCTTCTTGGCAATGAATTGAAGTTTGTACCCGGACTGCTCGATTTTCTCATGCAACAGCTCTGTATTCGTCATTAGCCGTTCACCTTCTTTCCTCTGCATATCGTTGTAGACATCTTGCCTACACTCATATACTATCACCATGTCCCCTATTTGTCAACATCATTTTTGAAAAAAATAAAATTTTGTTGACATTAAGCCTACAACTCTATATAATTGGTAGTAACAAGAAAGGAGTTGATTTTCTTGCTGACAATCGGCAGTAGAATCCGTAATCGCCGGGAAGAACTCAATTTATCGCAAGATGAACTTGCCAAAAGGCTTGGCTATAAATCACGCTCATCAATAAATAAAATAGAATTAGATCAGCGTAACCTAACACAATCCAAAATCAAGGCCATAGCAGACGCTTTGGAAACTACTCCGGCATATATCATGGGGTGGGAAGAACTTGATCAGACTGTTGACCTTAAAAAACTTCAAAAAGAAGTTTCAGAAGCCGCTGTAACTATGGAAATGATTGAAAAACAATATGGTTCCAGCACATTAGAAGCCTTCAACCTTTATGTTCAGTTAGACATTGAAGATCGGGCTGAAATTCGTGGGGAAATGAAAAGAATATTGAAAGGGGATAAGTATTCTATAAAAGAAGAATCGAAAAACGCATAGGCAATGTAATCTATGTAAAATTTAGAAAGGAATGATTGTTTATGGCATCTGCGAAAAACAGGGTCATTGCTGGTGACTATGCAGGAAAACAAGTGCTTTCCACATTTGGTATGGTGCAGATTGCAACCAGCCTGACAAAAGGAATCCCAATCAATAAAACCACCATTGAAGGCTATGAACTGATCACAGACGAACACCGCAAAAGCGCCGCATCGGGCGTAGCCAGAGGGTTAGTTGGTGGGGCTTTGCTTGGCCCGGTTGGGTTGCTTGCTGGTGGGCTGTCTGCGAAAAACAAAGGAATATACCAAGTTGCTGTTCAATTCAAAGATGGAAGCCGTAGCTTGATCGAAATTGACGATAAAATATATAAGGCTTTGATCAGTTCTTGCTTTTGATAATAGAACGGATGGAACACATCTTTGGACAGTTCTCTTATAATATTTCTTATATATACTTTTTTTCTTTTTAAGTTTAAGTAATATATCATCTGTTCCATCTGTTCTATAAAGGGAAAACCCATTGATAACCAATAGATACATACGGAACAGATCAGAACAGAAGCAAAAAAAAAAGACCGCCCCCGGTGGTGGCACACCGGAAGCGGTCAGGCGAAACAAAACCCGTTTGAAGTTAATGTTTCAATCCCCATTGAACATTATATCACACCGGGTTTGGTTTTGCATACCCTTTTTCCTGAAAGGCTGGGTGATATAATGCGAAATCCAAATGGGTATGGGACAGTTGCGAAACTGTCAGGCAATCGCCGCCGCCCATTCATTGTGAAGAAAGTGATTGGATGGAATGACAAGGGCCATCCAATTTATGAGATCATAGGCTACACAGAAACCCGTGAAGCTGGGAATATGTTGTTGGCGGAATACAACCGTGATCCGTGGGATGTTGACCGGGCCAAAATCACAGTGAAAGAACTGTTTGAACTCTGGAAGGAAAAGAAGGCCCCCAAGCTGGGGGAATCTAACCGTTCATCCTTGTGTTCAGCGTTCAAGCATTGTTCAGCGTTGTGGGAAAAGCCCTATAAACAAATTCGATCCTACCAAATGCAAGAAACCATTGACGGGTGCGGGAAGGGATATAGCACCCAAGCGGCAATCAAGAACCTTTGGGGCCATCTTGACCGGTTCGCTTTGGAAATGGATATAATCAACCGGTGCTTTTCTGATCTTCTCACTTCTGATCCAATTCCACCAACCAGCCGCCTTCCATTCAGCAAGGATGAAGTCAAAAAAGTTTGGGCGCATCAGGAACAGCCTTGGGTTGATACCGTCCTGATCCTGATATATTCCGGGTGGCGGATCAGTGAACTTCTGAATTTGAAGCCTGAAGATATTGACCTTCAGGCCGGGACGATGAAGGGCGGAACCAAAACCAAAGCCGGTAAAAATCGGCTGGTGCCTATTCACTCCAAGATCAGGCCATTGGTTGAAGCCCGTCTTGCTGAAAGTGGCCCCCGTCTGATCAGCTATAACGGAAAGGCTTGTTCTCAAACTCAATACCGGATTTTTTGGGCGGATATTATGAAGGCTCTTGGAATGACACACACCCCGCATGAATGCCGCCACACCTTTGAAAGTCAACTGGACAGCGCCGGGGCAAACCGGAAGTGTATTGATCTTCTAATGGGTCATGTGTCCAAAGACACGGGAAACCGGGTCTATAATCATAAGACTTTGGACGAATTGAAAGCCGCCGTGGAACTGGTGGAATAGGGGTTCAAAGTGGTGAACATTATAAGCCGTTGAACACTGAACTAATAACACGATAGTAACAAAAAAGGCGGGAACCCCTGAAAATACAAGGGTTCCCGCTTCTTCTGTGTTTATTATACCATGTATAATAGGGGTCCTTTACCTCGGTGTGGGTGGAAGCGTCTTCGACATACAGCCGCTCGAAGGTGGTCATGGCGCTGCGGCCATACAGGGGCGACAGCTTGCCGCACCACAGATACCACAGGAAATCCTGTCCGCTCTGGCGGGCGGCGCTGCCCTCGGGGGCGAAGTAGCCCCGGCGGGCGCGCTCGTCGCAATAGTCCATGAGGGCGCGGCCCGAGTAGGCGTGGCCCTCGAACCGCTCCACAGCGAAGGTGCCTTTCTTAGTCATCGGCACAGCGCCGTGATAGAGCAGGTTGCCGTTCTCGATGTGGTAGACACTGCCCTTGGCGTACAGGAACTCGACGTGCTGCTGTAATTTCTCACTCTGGCGGAAGGACTGCACCAGCTTTTGCAGCACCACCTTCTCGTCGCTGTTCAGCGCGGTGGGGTCGGCGGGGTCTACCGTCGGGAAAGACGTATCCCGCATGGGGTACTCCCTGCCGCCCACCATGACGGTCCTCTTCTCCCAGTTGATGCGGCGCAGGAAGTCGCGGTCCTGCATCTTGAAATCCGGGTTGCGGTCGATGACCTGACACTCGAGCTTGAGCATCAGGATGGTGATGGCCTTATGCATGACGGCGCAGCGATGGAGCATACCGGGGGTGTAGGGGCCGCGGGCGGTGTCGGTGTGAGGCATCCAGATGGTCAGATCGTCGTCGCCATAGAACTGCTCGGCCATCCGCTGCAGGTGGCGGAGGTTGATACCGTAGCAGTCCTCCACCATGCCGTGGTTGTGGTAAGAGAGGGTGGTCTTCAGCACCGTGCAGATGCAGATGGGACTGCCGGCCGCCGCGCCCATCCAGACCACGTCGTGGTTGCCCCACTGGATGTCCACATCGTGGTGGCGCATCAGCAGGTCAAGGATGACGTCGGGGCGGGGGCCGCGGTCGAACAGGTCGCCCACGATGTGGAGCTTGTCCACGGCCAGACGCTTGATGAGCTCACAGAGACGGACGATGAACTTATCGGCGCGGCCATTTTCGATGATGCTGCCAACGATCTGGCCGTAGTAGAGGTCTTTGTCGTGGTCCTCGAAGTGGGCGTGGAGCAGCTCATCCAGAATGTAACCGCAGCTGGACGGCAGGCAGGCCCGGACATGCTCCCGGGTGTGCTTGGAAGAGACGAGGCGGCAGATGTCGATGAGCCGCAGCAGCGTCTCACTGTACCACTGTTCCAGTGCTTCCTCGTCGGCGCAGCGCTCCTTGAGCTGGGGCAGCTTCTCGCTCGGATAATAGATCAGAGTCGCCAGCTCGGCCCGCGTCCCCTCCGGCACGGTATCCCCCAGCACAATGTCTACCTTTTCGCGGATGACGCCGGAAGCGGAGTTCAGGATATGTACGAACGCCTCGTTCTCACCGTGCAGGTCGCTCATGAAGTGCTCGGTGCCTTTGGGCAGCTTGAGCAGTGCCTGTGTGCTGATGATCTCGCTGGCGGCCGCTGCCTGCGAGGGGTAGTCCCGGGCCAGAAGGCTCAGATATTTCAGGTTGTCCCGGATCTCTTCAGTCTCTGTACGCATGGTGTCCTCCAAATCATGTAGTATTCTTGCATGACATGCAATATTCAATCTTAGTATACCACTTACGGGGGCAAAAATGATATAATAGCCTCGGATAATTTAATATGATTCTTTCTCATAGGAGTTGGACAATATGTCTAAAAACATTTCCACAACGCCGCCTGTCTCCTGTACCCTCTGCCCCCGCCGCTGCGGCGCAGACCGTGCCGCCGGGCAGACAGGTTTCTGCGGGGCGGGCGGCACCCTGAAAGCCGCCCGCGCGGCCCTGCACTTCTGGGAAGAGCCCTGCATCAGCGGCACCCGGGGCAGCGGCACCGTGTTTTTCTCGGGCTGCACCCTCAAGTGTTGTTTCTGCCAGAATTACCCCATCAGCGCCGAGGGACTGGGCAAAGAGATCACGATAGAACATCTGGCCGAAATTTTCCTCGATCTGCAGAAGCAGGGTGCCCACAACATCAACCTCGTCACCCCCGGCCAGTGGCGGCCCTGGATCATCGCGGCGCTGGACATTGCCCGGGCTGAGGGGCTGCGTCTGCCCATCGTCTGCAACACCGGCGGCTACGAGACGGTGGAGAGCGTGGAGGCGTGGCGCGGCTATATCGACATCTGGCTGGCCGATTTGAAGTACGTCTCCTCTTCCCTCTCCGCCGAGCTTTCCTCTGCGCCGGACTACTTCGCCCAGGCCAGGCCCGCCATCGAGGCCATGATGGCGCAGGCGGGCCATCCGGTGTTCGACAGCGAGGGCATCTTACAGAAAGGAGTCATCCTGCGGCATCTGGCCCTGCCCGGCCACATCGACGACAGTTTTGCCGTCCTCGACCAGATGGCCGCATGGAACGAGGCCGACCCCGGCTGCTTCATCCCCAGTGTCATGAGCCAGTACACCCCCTTTTACAAGGCCGCAGAGCACGGCATCGGGCGGCGCATCACCGCCTACGAGTACCGCCGGGTGGTCAATTATGCCATGGATCTGGGGCTGACCGCCGGCTATATGCAGCAGAAGAGCAGCGCCCGGGAGGAGTATACACCCAGCTTTGATTTGACGGGCATTTAACCAGCCGGTAACCCTATCAGAGGCAGGTGGAGGGGAGTTTCCCAAGCAAATGTCCAGAGAAGTGGGCCCCCGGCGCGAAGCGTTGGGTCGAAACCGTGGGTTTCGGGTCCCATTTGCGGGGAAACTACCGGACGGCCTGCCGATACGCTTTCCGTCACAATCCACAAAAATCCTACCAAATTTTCTCTCGCAGTGTTTTTCTTTTCCTTGCAAATCCTCTCCGAAAGCACTATAATGGATACAACGATGTGCGTCATGTGGGGTCTGGCTGCCCTGCTGAGCACCAAACGCCCCGTCTCAAGAATGGTATATGAGAGGCGGCGGCTCAAATGCCCGAGAAGAGCAACAGGAGGACCGTTATGGAACATTTCAACCCCATTCTGGGCCACGAGACGACCGGACCGAAATTCATCACCTGCGGCGAGATCATGCTGCGCCTGACCCCGCCGAACTACGAAAAACTCCGCATGGCCACCAACTTTGAGGCCAGCTACGGCGGCAGCGAGGCCAACATCGCCCTCGCACTGGCAAACCTCGGCGTGGACAGCACCTTCTTCAGCGTCGTGCCGAACAACAGCCTCGGCAAGAGCGCCGTGCGCTGGCTGCGCTCCAACGACGTCCACTGCACCCCCATGATCCTCACCGAGCCGGATGAGACGCCCTCCAACCGTCTGGGTACATACTACCTCGAGACCGGCTACGGTATCCGCCCCTCCAAGGTCATCTATGATCGCAAGCACAGCGCCATCACCGAGTACGATTTCTCTCAGGTCGATCTGGACGAGCTGCTGGAGGGCTTCGACTGGCTGCACCTGAGCGGCATTACCCCAGCTCTGGCCCCCAACTGCCGCGGCCTCATCATCGATATGCTCAAGGAGGCCAAGAAAAAGGGCCTGACCGTCAGCTTCGACGGCAACTTCCGCTCCACCCTCTGGACCTGGGACGAGGCCCGCGACTTCTGCACCGAGTGCCTGCCCTATGTGGACGTGCTGCTGGGCATCGAGCCCTACCACCTGTGGAAGGACGAGAACGACCACTCCAAGGGCGACTGGAAGGACGGCGTGCCTCTGCAGCCCAGCTATGAGCAGCAGGACGAAATTTTCCAGCACTTCATCGAGCGCTACCCCAGCCTGAAGTGCATCGCCCGCCACGTCCGCTATGCCCACAGCGGCAGCGAGAACAGCCTGAAAGCCTTTATGTGGTATGACGGCCACACCTTCGAGAGCAAGCTGTTCACCTTCAACATCCTCGACCGCGTGGGCGGCGGCGACGCCTTCGCCAGCGGCCTCATCTACGCCATGCTCCACAACTACAAGGCCATGGACATGATAAACTTTGCGGTGGCAAGCAGCGCCATCAAGCACACCATCCACGGCGATGCCAACATCACCGACGATGTCAGCTCCATCCGCAACCTGATGAACATGAACTACGACATCAAGCGCTAAAGCAAACCAAAACGGCTCCGGTACGTCCAAACTGCGTACCGGGGCCGTTCTTTTTATGTTATGCCGCGCCGGCACTTCCTGCCGGATGACGATAAGTATGACTCCTGAAAGATTTTTTGAGCTTTTTCCTGTCAGATCATTGACAAACCGCTTTTTGCATGATAAAATCACACACGATTTTGAGAGACGAAGCGTGTCGAAGTCTTTTCAAAGCAATTTACCTTGGACCGCCCATCGGGGCTAAGGCCATACGGACAGCCGGGTCCACTGCCGACCGGCGGCGCAAGCTGCCATTATTGATTGAACGTCATAGTTCAAATTTTATAAGTTGGTTCCTTTACAACCATGAAATTGCGCGGAGCGTGCGCAGACTTGTGAAACGGTCAATAAGAGTAGTAAAAGTGTAATTGCTATATAGACTCTCGTCATCCCGTCCTTTTGAATCCTGATGAATCATGCTGCGATACGGCTCTGGCGTCTTTGCCCCGGAGGCTTTGTCCGCGCATTCAAACGGTTTTTTCAAAGCGCAAGTCTGCATTCCTGTGCAGGGCTTGTGCTTTTTTGTTTGCCCGCATGGTTTGCAGCAGGAGTCAGGGACGGAGGAAAAAACATGAGTGAGAACCGTACACGGTTCCGGCTGGACCAGCGCCGCGCACCGATCTACGAGGCTCTGGAGCAGTTCCGACAGATGCGGGTGGTCCCCTTCGATGTGCCGGGCCACAAGCGCGGCCGGGGCAACCCGGAGTTGACGGCCTTTCTGGGCCAGCAGTGCGTGGGCGTGGACGTCAACAGCATGAAACCGCTGGACAATCTCTGCCACCCGGTATCGGTCATCCGGGAGGCCGAGGAGCTGGCCGCCGACGCCTTCGGCGCAGCACACGCTTTTCTGATGGTGGGCGGCACCACCAGCTCGGTGCAGAGCATGGTGCTGACCGTCTGCAAGCGGGGCGACGAGATCATTCTCCCCCGCAATGTTCACCGCAGTGTGCTGAACGCACTGGTGCTCTGCGGCGCAGTGCCGGTCTATGTCAATCCCGAAGTGGACAAGCGCCTCGGCATCTCGCTGGGCATGAAGCGGGAGCAGGTGGCAAAAGCCATCAAGGAGCACCCCAACGCCGTAGCCGTGCTGGTGAACAACCCCACCTACTACGGCATCTGCTCTGATTTGCGTGCCATCGTCAAGATGGCCCACGACGCCGGGATGCTCTGCCTCGCCGACGAGGCCCACGGCACCCACTTCTACTTCGGCGGCGGCAGTCTGCCCGTCTCCGCCATGGCGGCAGGCGCGGACATGGCGTCCGTCTCCATGCATAAGAGCGGCGGCAGCTTAACGCAGTCGAGCCTGCTGCTCATCGGCCCCAACGTCCACCCTGGCTATGTGCGCCAGATCATCAACCTGACCCAGACGACCTCCGGCAGCTACCTGCTCATGTCCAGCCTCGACATCTCCCGGCGGAACCTCGCGCTGCGGGGCCGGCAGGTGTTCCATCAGGTGGCTGACATGGCCGAGTATGCCCGCGAAGAGATCAACGCCGTGGGCGGCTACTACGCCTTCGGCAAGGAGCTGTGCAACGGCAACTCGGTCTTCGACTTCGACACCACAAAGCTCAGCGTCCACACGCTGGACATCGGCCTCGCCGGCATCGAGGTCTACGACATCCTGCGGGATGAGTACGACATCCAGATCGAGTTCGGCGACATCGGCAACATCCTCGCCTACCTCTCCATCGGCGACCGCCCGCAGGAGATTGAGCGTCTGGTGAGCGCACTGGCCGAGATAAAGCGCCGCTACCACACCGACGGCACCGGCCTGCTGAGCCAGGAATACATCGACCCCGTCGTTGCCGCCAGCCCGCAGGAAGCGTTCTACGCCCCCAAAAAGAGCCTGCCCCTCCGGGAGACCGAGGGCATGGTGTGCAGCGAGTTCGTCATGTGCTACCCGCCGGGCATCCCCATCCTCGCCCCCGGCGAGCGCATCACCAAAGAGATACTGAACTATATCGAGTACGCCAAGGCCAAAGGCTGCAGCATGACTGGCCCGGAAGACCCGGACATCCTGCACCTGAATGTTCTGGCATAAGGAGAAGCAGATGGAGTTTTGGTTTTCGGAATTTCACACCCCGGACGTCAAGCACAGCATCCGGGTGAACAAGCAGCTCTACTCCAAGCAGAGCGACTATCAGCGCATCGACATTTTTGAGACGCCTGAGTTTGGCCGGGTGCTGACGCTGGACGGCAATGTGATGCTCACCGAGCGGGACGAGTTCATCTACGACGAGATGATCGTCCACGTCCCCATGGCCGTCCACAAGGAGGCAAAAGACATCCTCGTCATCGGTGCAGGCGACGGCGGCGTGGTGCGGGAGCTGACCCGCTACGACCGGGTCGAGCGCATCGACCTCGTGGAGATGGACCCCCAGGTCGTGGAGGCCTGCCGCGCCTATCTGCCCGGCAACGCCTGCCGGATGGACGACCGCCGGGTCCACATCTACTTCGAGAACGCTCTGAAATATATCCGCCGCTGCGAGGAGGAATATGACCTCATCATCGTGGACTCCTCCGACCCCTTCGGCCCCTCCGAGGGCCTGTTCACCCGGGAGTTCTACGGCAGCTGCTTCAACGCCCTGAAAGAGGACGGCATCATGGTCAACCAGCAGGGCAGCCCCTTCTACACCGAGGACGCCAGCGCCATGCAGCGCAGCCACAAGCGCATCGCTTCCACCTTCCCCGTCAGCCGGGTCTATCAGGCACACATCCCGACCTTCGCCGCCGGCTACTGGCTCTTCGGCTTTGCCAGCAAGAAGTACCACCCCATCGACGACCTGGACGCCGACGCATGGAAGGCGCTCAATCTGCGCACCCGCTACTATACCACCCGGCTCCACGTCGGAGCTTTCTATCTGCCGGCATTCCTCGAGGAGATGCTGCGCGAAGTGGAGGAACCCAAATGATCTCACCCAATGTTGAAACCTTTATCGGCTGCGACAGCAGCTACCGCGCCGCCGACATCGTGCTTTACGGCGCACCTTTCGACTCCACCACCAGCTACCGTCCCGGCGCACGGTTCGGCCCGTCGGCCATCCGGCACGAGAGCTTTGGCCTCGAGACTTACAGCCCCTACCAGAACGCTGATTTGACCGACTTCGACATCTTCGACAGCGGCGACCTCGAGCTCTGCTTCGGCTCCAGCGAAGCCGCCCTTGCCGACATCGAGGCCCGGGCGGCAGAGATCCTGCACGACGGCAAGCTTCCGCTCCTGCTGGGCGGTGAGCATCTGGTGACGCTGGGTGCGGTGCGGGCCGTGGCGGAGAAACACCCCGGCCTCCACATCATCCACTTCGACGCCCACGCCGACCTGCGGGACGACTACCTCGGTGCAAAGCTGAGCCACGCCTGTGTGCTGCGCCGCTGCCACGAGATCGTGGGCGACGGCCGCATCCACCAGTTCTGCATCCGCAGCGGCGAGCGGGCCGAGTTCGAGTTTGCGGCCCAGCATACCGAGATGCACAAGTTCGACTTCACCGGCCTTGCCGAGCTCACCGAACAGCTCTGCGCCACCAAAGAGCCGGTCTACCTCACCATCGACCTCGACTGCCTCGACCCCTCCTGCTTCCCCGGCACCGGTACCCCCGAGGCCGGCGGCGTGAGCTTTTTGCAGCTGCTGGACGCCATCCGCACCGTGTCCAGGGCCAACATCGTGGGCGCCGACCTCAATGAGCTGGCCCCCATGCTGGACATCTCCGGCGTCTCCACGGCCACGGCCTGCAAGGTGCTGCGGGAGCTGCTGATCGCCCTCGACAAGGGCTGGCCCGGGTTTCAGGTCTAACAAAAAATAATTTGATATAAAGGAGAATCATCATGAGCAAAGTTCTGATCATCGGCTGCGGCGGCGTGGCCTCCGTCGCCATCCACAAGTGCTGCCAGGTCCCCGAAGTGTTCACCGACATCTGCATCGCCAGCCGCACCAAGTCCAAGTGCGACAAGCTGGCCGCAGAGCTTGCCCCCAAGACCACCACCAACATCACCACCGCACAGGTGGATGCCGACCATGTGGACGAGGTCATCGCCCTCATCAAGAGCTATCAGCCCGACCTCGTGATGAACATCGCCCTGCCCTATCAGGACCTGACCATCATGGACGCCTGCCTCGCCTGCGGCGTCAACTACATGGACACCGCCAACTACGAGCCGGAGAACACCGACGACCCCGCGTGGCGTGCCATCTATGAGAAGCGCTGCAAGGAGGCAGGCTTCTCCGCCTACTTCGACTACAGCTGGCAGTGGGCCTACGCCAAAAAGTTTGAGGAAGCCGGCCTCACCGCCCTGCTGGGCAGCGGCTTCGACCCGGGCGTGACCCAGGCTTACTGCGCTTACGCCAAGAAGCACGAGTTCGACACCATCGACACCATCGACATCCTCGACTGCAACGGCGGCGACCACGGCTATGCTTTCGCCACCAACTTCAACCCCGAGATCAACCTCCGCGAAGTCTCCGCCCCCGGCAGCTACTGGGAGAACGGCCACTGGGTCGAGATCCCGGCCATGAGCATCAAACGGGAGTACGATTTCGACAAGGTGGGCCAGAAGGATATGTACCTGCTCCACCACGAGGAAATCGAGTCTCTGGCAAAGAACATCCCGGAGGCAAAGCGCATCCGCTTCTTCATGACCTTCGGCCAGAGCTATCTCGACCATATGCGCTGCCTCGAGGACGTGGGGATGCTCTCCACCACCCCCATCAACTTCAACGGGCAGGAGATCGTCCCCATCCAGTTCCTGAAAGCCCTCCTGCCTGATCCCGCCAGCCTCGGCCCCCGCACCAAGGGCAAGACCAACATCGGCTGCATCTTCACGGGCAAAAAGGACGGCAAGGAAAAGACCTACTACATTTACAATGTCTGCGACCACCAGGAGTGCTACAAGGAAGTCGGCTCTCAGGCCATCAGCTATACCACCGGAGTTCCGGCCATGTGCGGCGCACTGATGCTGCTGACCGGCAAGTGGACCACCAAGGGCGTCCACACCGTGGAAGAGTTCGACCCGGACCCGTATCTGGACGCACTGGACAAGTACGGCCTGCCCCGCTCTGAGAGCCACAGCCCGGCTCTGGTGGACTGATGCGGCTGGTCGATACACGCCCGCCCTTCGCGGGGCTGGCAAACCTCTCGGAGGGCGCACTCGCTTCCCTGCCCACCCCCTGCTATCTGCTGGACGAAGCCCAGCTGCGCCGCAACGGCGAAATTCTGCTGGGGGTCCAGCAGCGGACGGGCTGCAAGATCCTGCTGGCGCAGAAAGCTTTCTCCAACTTCGACCTCTACTCGCTTCTCGCGCCCTACCTCGCAGGCACTGAGGCCAGCGGCCTCTACGAGAGCCGTCTGGGCAAGGAAGAGCTGCCCGAGAAGGAGAACCACGTCTTCTGCGCCGCCTACCGGGTGGACGAGTTCAACGAGCTTCTGGATTACGCCGACCACATCGTGTTCAACTCCCCGGCCCAGCTGGCAAAGTTCGGCCCTGCGGCCAAGGCAGCGGGCAAGAGCGTCGGTCTGCGCATCAACCCGGAGCGTTCCACGCAGGAAGGCCATGCCATCTATGACCCCTGCGCCCCGGGCAGCCGTCTCGGCACCACCCGCGCCCAGTGGGACGCGGCTCTGGCAAAACAGCCGGGCCTCGCCGCCCTGCTGGACGGCCTGCACTTCCACACCCTCTGTGAGCAGGACGCCGACGCGCTGGCCGTGACGCTGGACGCCGTGGAAGAGAAGTTCGGCGACCTGCTGCCGGGGCTGAAATGGCTCAATTTCGGCGGCGGACACCACATCACCCGCCCGGGCTATGACCTTGCCACGCTGGAAGCCTGCATCGCCCGGATGCAGGAGAAGTACGGCGTACAGGTCTATCTGGAGCCGGGCGAGGCGTGGGCGCTGAACGCGGGCTATCTCGTCACCACAGTGCTGGACACCCTGCAGAATGGTGACACCAGCCTCGCCATCCTCGATATGTCTGCGGCCTGCCACACCCCGGACGTCATCGAGATGCCCTACCGCCCTCCCCTGCTGGACGCGGGCGAGCCGGGCGAAAAGCCCTGCACCATCCGCCTCGGCGGGCCGACCTGCCTCGCGGGCGATGTCGTGGGAGACTACAGCTTCGACGCCCCGCTTGCCGAGGGAGACCGCCTCATCTTCGGCGACATGGCCATCTACACCACCTGCAAAAACAACACCTTCAACGGGATGCCCCTGCCGCCCATCTGGGCGCTGGCTGAGGACGGCACCTGCCGGGAGCTGGTACGCTTCGGCTACAACGACTTCAAAATGCGGCTGGGTCACCGCGCATAAAACGAAAGCCATCGGCTGTCTGGGCCGATGGCTTTTTGTTTACTTGAGTTTCTTTTTGGCTTCGTACTCCCGCAGGGCGGTCAGCGCCTCGCCCGACAGCGGGTAGAGGGCCAGCATATTGAATATGGTCATCAGGCCGATGCCCACGTCGCCAAGGTCCCACACCACGGTGTAGGCCTGCATACCGCCGACGACCAACATCACCAGCGCCAGCACCTTGTAGGCCGTCTGCCAGAGCCAGCTGTCGCCGAAGAGATAGGCCACGTTGCAGCGGGCGTAGTAGAGGATGCCGATAAAAGTAGAGAAGCTGAACAGTGCCAGCGTCACTGCGATGAAGACGACGCCGAAACTGCCCAGATGGTACTGCATCGCCGCCTGCAAAAGGTTCATGCCCTGCAGGCCGCTCGTCACGCTCTCGGGAGCCAGCAGCATCACGAAGGCCGTGCAGCTGCAGATGACGATGGTGTCGATGAGGACGCCCAGCGCCTGCACGAGGCCCATCTTCACAGGGTCGTCGCACTCAGCAGCAGCAGCGGCACAGGGGGCCGAACCGGAACCAGCCTCGTTAGAGAAAAGGCCCCGCTTGATGCCGTTCATCACCACAGCGCCAAAGCCGCCTCCCACGGCCTGACGCAGGCCCAGCGCCTCCGAGAAAATGCGGACGAAGACACCGGGCAGCTGGGGCAGATGGGTGAGGATGATCCAGAGGGTCATGACGAAGTAGCAGCCCGCCATGATAGGGACCATGACGTCGAGGCTCTTGACGGTGGCCTCCTTCCGCAGGACGATGACCGCCGCAAGCGCCGTCAGCACCAGCGTCGTGACCAGCGGCGGGATGGAGAACGCATTCTGGAACGCCTCGCTCACCGAGTTGCTGACCACCTGACTGATGCCGCACCAGCAGATGAGGCCCGACACGGCGAACAGGCAGGCCGCCACCGAGCAGCGGAGCTTCCTGCCCCGTTTGCGCTCCGCGAGGGTGTGGAGATAGTAGGCCGGGCCGCCCCGCCAGCCGCCGTAAAGGTGGTCGGGCTGCTTGTATTTCTGGGCCAGCGTGGACTCCACAAAGGAGGTGGATGCGCCCAGCAGAGCCGTCACCCACATCCAGAACACCGCGCCTGCACCGCCCACAGACACCGCCGCCACAACGCCCACCAGATTGCCCATGCCCACCCGGGTGGCCGTGGACACCACCAGCGTCTGGAAGGACGAGAGGCCGCTGCCCTTGTCGTTCTTCTCGCAGACCGCCGCCAGCATATCCCGGAACAGCCGCACCGGCAGAAGCCTCGTGCGCAGGGTGAAGAACACCCCCGCCGTCAGCAGCAGGATGACCATAAACGAAAGACTGAGGGTCACGTTTCCCAGATGCAGGGTGAGCAGGTCGCCCCACAACAGACGGTAGACGCCCTCGATGAGTTGAATGAGCACAGCATTTCCTCCCAGTGCTTGGATTTGGCCGTTTTTGCACAAAAACAGGCCGCCGCCCTTTATTATAGACGATTCGGCCTGTTTTGTAAATCAGGAAAGTGAAGTTCAGGAAAGAAAAGCAAAAAGCTCCCCCTTTCGGAGGAGCTTGAAGTGCGGTTTATCAGGACAAGATCATTCTGTCATTTGCAAACTCACCGCCGCTGGCGATCTGGAACTTTGCCAGCAGGTCGGAGACCTGCAGGTTCTTCTTCTCATCGCCGGAGACGTCGTAGATGATGTGACCCTCGTGCATCATGATGAGGCGGTTGCCGTACTTGATGGCGTCCTTCATGTTGTGGGTGATCATCATGGTGGTCAGGTGGTTCTCCTCGACGATCTTCGCCGAGAGGGTCAGCACCTTGAGGGCGGTCTTGGGGTCGAGGGCGGCGGTGTGCTCGTCCAGCAGCAGGAGCTTGGGCTTGTTCATGGTGGCCATCAGCAGAGTCAGCGCCTGACGCTGGCCGCCGGACAGCAGGCCCACACGGGCGGTCAGCCGGTTCTCGAGGCCCAGATCAAGGCTCTTGAGCAGTTCACGGTACTGCTCCCGCTCCGCCCTGGTGATGCCGATGCGGAGCGTACGGGGCTTGCCGCGGCGGGCGGCGAGGGCGAGGTTCTCTTCGATCTGCATGGTGGCGGCAGTGCCGGTCATGGGGTCCTGAAAGACGCGTCCAATGTAGGCGGCGCGCTGATGCTCGCTCAGACGGGTGACGTCCACGCCGTCGATGATGATCTTGCCGCAGTCCACGGGCCAGACGCCGGCGACGGCGTTCAGCATGGTAGACTTGCCTGCACCGTTGCCGCCGATGACGGTGACGAAGTCGCCCTCATTCAGTTTCAGGTTCAGGCCGTTCAGGGCCGTCTTCTCGTTGACGGTGCCTGCGTTGAAGGTCTTGGAAACATTTTGTATCTCAAGCATTGTTTGCGCCCTCCTTGTTTGCCTTTTTGGCCGCAGGCTTTGCGAAATATCTGCCCTTCCAGTACGGCACGGCGAGGAAGACAGCCACAACGGATGCGCTCAGCAGCTTTAACAGGTTTGCGTCAAAGCCGAGGGTCAGCACCAGCTGGATGACGATGTAGTAGATGATGGCACCCAGAGAGACGGAGACCATCTTGAGGGCGAAGTTGTGGAAGATGCGGCCAAACACAGCCTCACCGATGATGACAGCTGCCAGACCGATGACGATGGCGCCGCGGCCCATGCCGACATCCGCAAAGCCCTGATACTGGCTCAGCAGAGCGCCGGACAGCGCCACCAGAGCGTTGGAGACGGCCAGACCCAGCACGATGTTGAAGTTGGTGTTGATGCCCTGTGCGCGGGACATGGCGGGGTTGGAGCCGGTGGCGCGGATGGCGCAGCCCAGCTCGGTGCCGAAGAACCAGTACAGTACAGCGATGACCACAGCCGACACCAGAATGACCATGATGATGGGGTTGTGGAGCGCGAACTCCTTGACCCAGCGCAGGGAGATGAGCAGGTCATACTTGTCCACGTTGATGGACTGGTTGGCCTTGCCCATGATCTTCAGGTTGATGGAGTAGAGGGCCAGCTGAGTCAGGATGCCGGACAGGATGGCCGGGATGCCCATAAAGGTGTGGAGCAGGCCGGTGACAAGGCCGGTGGCGAGGCCCGCCAGCACGGCAGCCAGCAGGGACACCCAGACGTTCTGGCCCGAAAGCAGGCACATGACGCAGACTGCGCCGCCGGTGCCGAAGGAGCCGTCCACGGTCAGGTCCGCCACATCAAGGATGCGGTAAGTGAGGTAAACGCCGATGGCCATGATGCCCCAGATGAGGCCCTGTGCGCACGCACCCGGCAGAGCACCGGGCAGGTTCGCCAGTCTTGCAAGCATTTCCAAAATGATTCCTCCTAAATTACACTTTTTTATAGACCCGTTTGATACGGGAAAGCGGAGAAGAGCGAGAAAACCGCTCTTCTCCGCTATATTTTAGATGTTCAACCTCTCAGTCTCGCTGCCGCTCGACAGCTCCCCTAGTAGGGGAGCCTCTGGCGAAGAGATGAGGTTTTCCGCTATGCCAAGGCCTCCCCTCGATAGGGGAGGTGGCACACCGTCAGGTGTGACGGAGAGGTTATCCCTTATCAGCCCTCGATGGCCTCATAGCCTTCGGGAGCGGTCAGGCCCAGGTCGTCGCAGATGGTCTTGTTGTACTTCTTGGTCACATCGGTGTACTCAATGGGCATATCGGAGACATTGGACTCGCCCTTCAGGATCTTGACAGCCATCTCACCGGTGGTGTAGCCCAGGTCGTAGTAGCTGATGGACAGGGTGGCCACGCCGCAGCCGGCGCAGATGCCCTCCTCACCGGCGAAGACGGGCTTCTTGGCCGGGCGGCAGATGCCGTCCACGATGCCGGTGTTGGCAGCGACGGTGTTGTCGGTGGGGACATACAGAGCGTCGTTCTCGTCAGCGGCCTTCTGGCAGACGGAAGACAGGTCGTTGGAGTCGGAGAAAGCGTACTGAGTCGCGGTGACGCCCTTGGCCTCCAGATACTTCTGGACCTCGTCCACCTGATACTGGCTGTTGGCCTCAGCGGAGCAGTACAGCAGGCCGACCTTCTTGGCGTCGGGCATCCACTCCACGATCATATCGGCCTGCTGGTCCAGCGGAGCCAGATCAGAGGTGCCAGAGATGTTGCCGCCGACAGTGCCGGAGAAGTCGGTCAGGCCCAGAGCCACGCCGTACTCGGTGACGGAAGTACCCAGAACGGGGATCTCGTTGGTGGCAGACTGTGCAGCCTGCAGAGCGGGGGTGGCGTTTGCCATGATGAGGTCAACGCCGGAGGAAACGAAGCCGTTGGCGATGGTGGCGCAGGTAGCGGAGTCACCCTGTGCGTTCTGGAAGTCGAACTTCACGTTGTCGCCGAACTCTGCGGTCAGAGCGTCCTCAAAGCCCTGTGTTGCAGCGTCCAGAGCGGCGTGCTGCACCAGCTGGCAGATGCCGATGGTGTAGGTGTCGCCGGAAGCGGCAGCGGAGCCGGCTGCGGCAGAAGATGCCACAGAAGAAGCAGCCGTGGAGGATGCAGAAGAGCCGCCGCAGGCGGTCAGGGCAGCAGCAGCGCCGCAGACAGCGGCAGCAGCCAGAAACGAACGACGAGTGATTTTACGCATAATGATTACTCCCTCATTTTTCCATATACGCGGCAACAGGACGCCGCGCCGAAAAGCATTTGAATGTCCAGCAGAGAGCCTCTGCTTTACACTCGTGAAGTATATCACGATTTCCGTCCGATGGCAACGCCGTTTCGGTTCTAATTATCTATTAAAATGAATATATCTATCACTTTTTTCGATAGGTGTTTCTTCTCTGCTGATAGTCCGTCAGTTTTTTCAGCTCTGCGCCCAGCCAGACGAGGTTTTCTTCCAGCTGAGGGAGGTACTCTTTCTCATAGTCAAACTTAAAATAGAGTGCCTGCCAGAGCTTCGCCTGCATCCGGCGGCGCAGGGGCGGCTCGAGGGCGGCATCCAGCGGCTCCACCACGTCTTCCAGGTCCATGCAGGTCTGCGCCCAGCGGACGTCGGTCTTTTCCCGGGCAGGGACGTCGTAGCGGGCCAGATAGTCCTCCACTTTGGCTTCGACGACACGCCCTCCGCAGCCGGTGGGCTGCAAAAAATAGCTTACCTCCCCTTCCCTGCTGATCTCCTGCGCCAGCGGGTAGAGGGCGCAGACCAGCGGTTCGGCGTCGTGGATGGCGCAGTGGTTCTCGGTGAGGAAAGGGCAGTTGTTCCGCTCCTCCTTCACGGGGGCCAGCCGCAGCACCGGCAGATGGCTCACCTGCCCGATGGACGCGCGGCAGAAGGCCCGGGCCACGGTCTGGGGCGGCAGGCGCAGCCGACCCGCGATGCGCCAGAGGTCGAAGCCCGACAGCACGATGTCCTCCCTCCCCCGGCAGCAGCCGCCGCAGCCTGCGCAGGCAAACGAGAACGCCTCGTCCCGCGCCAGCAGCGGTGTCGTGCGGGCAAAATCCACCCGTCCGCAGAGGTCGAGCTGTGAATCCTTGAGCATGTAAGTTTCTCCTGTATACTGTAGTAGATCATGTGGCCAAGTGACCATTTAATAATATAGTTACGTTATATTTTTCCAGTTGGCCAGTTTGGCCAAGTGACCCCCATTGGCCAAGTGAGTCACTTGGTCAGCATCGCCCATTTGGCCACCTTGGCCAAGTGACTTTCTTTCCGATGCATCGCCGATAATTTGTCACTTGGCCAGATAATATGCGGGTCTCAGAGAGGGGAAGGAAAGCCTCTCCCTCACTCAAACCTCTTCGCCGGTATCACGATCGCCCCGAACAGCGAGGCGATATACACCACCAGCACCGCGCCCCACACCTGCCAGCCGGTGGCACGCTCAACGAAAACTGCCCCCGCCGTGCAGGGTGGCACCAGCACCAGCGACGCCATCGACCAGACCCGGAACGCCCGCAGGATATGCTTCCAGTTGCGGTTGTTGTAATAGATGCCCGGGATGTGGATGTGGAACGCACCCTGTGCAAAGTTGCAGATGCGGTTCTCGTCGTAGTAGCGGGGCAGGGTCTCGGCCATCCAGAACATGGCATATGCCCCGTAGACGACGCCAAAAACCACACCGATGATGAGCAGAGCCAGCGCTCCCTCGATGTTGGCCAGTCCCGCCGCCCAGACGGCCAGCGCTTCTGCGACGCCCAGCACGCAGCAGATGACATACACCGGCAGATACTTCTTCGTCCGCGCCTGACGGCGCTCCGGCGGCTCTGCCGAAAAGGTCAGCGCCTTGCGGATGAGGTCTTCGGTCTCCTCGCGGGTGAAGCGCTGTTCCTCCTCTACCCGGCGTCCCTGCAGAAGCTCGGCCACCGTCACGTTCAGCTGCTCGGCCAGCGGCACCAACAGCGAGATGTCCGGCACACTCAGTCCCCGTTCCCACTTGCTGACGGCCTTGTCGGACACGTACAGCGTCGCGGCAAGCTCCTTCTGGGTCATCCCCTTTTCTCTGCGCAGCTGTGCCAGAAAATGGCCGAATGCAGCCTTGTCCAGTTCGTACATACGTTTTGCCTCCTGTCAGACGTTCTTCGTCCGTTTCTGGCTTCATTGTACCGGTCCGCACCCTCCCGTGCAACCGACGCGCAGTAGAATCAGCGCTCTTTCGCTTCTTTGTGTGAAATTCCTAGTGTTTCACTGGTAATATTATTGTACCACATTTCGGCGTGGACTCAATCCTTGTCCCCTGTGGGTTTATTCTGCCTCTTCATCCAGCGGTAGAGCAGGACGCAGACGATGCTGGAGAACAGCGAGCCGCAGGCCGGGGCAAGCCCCATCGGCACGAGGGTCTGGGGGAAGAACCGGCAGGCCAGCCATGCGCCCGGCACACGCACCAGCAGGATGGAGAGGGTGTTGTGCAAAAACGACAGCCCCGACCTGCCCCAGGCGCAGAAATAGCCGCTGAAGCTGAACTGGATGCCCGCGAACAGGCAGTCGAAGATGTAGCTGCGGATGTAGGCCGCACCGGCTTTCACCACCGCCTCGTCGGAGGTGAAGGGCCGCACCATACTGGGGGCGATGAACTGCATCAGAAGGGCCATCACCGCACCGAAGCCCACGCCGATGGCGATGGCGTACCGGAGGATTTTGTCCACCCGGTCATACTTGCCCGCGCCGATGTTCTGGGCGCCCAGCGCCGACACGGTGGAGAGCATGGAACTGGGGACGAGGAAGAGGAAGCTGATGATCTTTTCTACGATGCCCACCGCCGCCGCGTCGGTAAGGCCGCGCTGGTTCGCCATGATGGTGATGAGCATGAAGGACACCTGAATGAAGCCGTCCTGCGCCGCCACCGGCAGGCCGATGGAAAAGATGTCTTTCATCGTGGCCTTCTGGGGGCAAAAGTCGCTTTTCGACAGTCTGATGCTCTTGCGCTTCAAAATGACGCAGAGGGCCAGCAAAACGCTCACGGCCTGCGAGAGAGTCGTGCCAAGTGCTGCGCCTGCCGGGCCGAGACGGAGCGCCCCCATGAAGAAGAAGTCCAGCCCGATGTTCACCACGCAGGCCGCAGCGATGAAGCACATGGGGCTTCGGGAGTCGCCCATCCCCCGGAAAATCGACGCCAGTACGTTATAGGCTGTGATGCAGGGGATGCCGATGAAGCAGATGGTGAGGTAGGCCGTCGTGCCGGCCACGGCCTCCTCCGGGGTAGAGATGAGCCGGACGATGGGATCCACGAGGCCCACCAGCGCCGCCGCCAGCACTACAGAGCCCGCCATAAAGAGGGTGACGGTGTTGCCGATGACCTTCGCGGCCTGCTGTTTGTCGCCTGCGCCCACGGACCGGCCGGTGCAGACGGTGGTACCCATCGCCACGCCCACCAATATCACAGTGATCATATGCATCACCTGACTGCCGATGGAGACAGCGGTGGTGCTTGCCACCCCCTCGAACTGGCCGATGATGAAGAGGTCTGCCATACCGTAGAGGGTCTGCAAAAAGTACGAGAGCAGATAGGGCAGCGAGAAGGTGAAGATGTTTTTCAGCACGCTGCCGCTGGTGAGGTCTTTTTCCATGTATCCCGTTCTGCCTGCCCTCTTCCCTCCCCGCGCACCAGGATTTGCGCCGGAACTGCAGGCAGGCTTCCTTTCCATGCTTTATAATAAAGCACTTCATTGTTGTAAAGTCAAGGAGCAGAAAAAGCGCCGCACAGTTTCCCGTGCGGCGCTTCGCCGTTCTATATCGATCGTCCGAAAGGCCGAGCAACCCGATAAAATAGCCTTTCATGCCCCGGCAGAGGGCCTGCTCGATCAGGCCCGCCCGCCGGAAGGGATCAAGTTCAGGACTCGAAGACCTTCCTGACCGCCGGGCTTGCCTCGATGATGCGGACCAGCAGAACGCCCAGCACGGTGCAGCTGATGAGCTCACCGATGCCCACGGAGATGCCGTTGGTGACGCAGGCCAGCCAGAGGGGTGCGCTGGAAGAGGGGTCCGGGAACATCACCGCGATCTCAATGCCGATGATGACGGCATTGAAGACCACCGGGGGCAGAGAGGCCGCAAGGGCCAGACCCTTGAAGCGGATGTTCCGCAGCTTGTAGGTCACGAGGCAGGCCAGCAGGGTGGCCAGAGTGCCGAAGATGACGTCCACGATGGTGGAGCCCAGCAGGTTTGCCAGGAAGCAGCCCAGCACCACGCCGAAAATGTACTCGGCACCGAATACGGGCAGCAGGCAGAGCGCCTCGGCCACACGCACCTGCACCGCGCCGTAAGAGAACGGCTGCAGTGCCATGCAGAGCACGACGTAAAGTGCTGCGACCATGCCGCAGCGGGCCAGTTTACGGACGGAAAGGTTCTGATTTTTCATAGTATAACTCCAGCGGTTTGATTTTGACCGCGCGGGGACCGCCAGCCCCCGTGGGTTTGGCCCGGCATGGTTCGAGATACGCCGGGGAGCCTAAAATCCTAAGTTGCTCTTTAAGGAGCCGTACCCGCAGGCACAGCGTGAAGAATTATACCATAGTTTGGGCCGGAATGCAACGGCGATACGAAAAAAGACTGCCGCACAGCAGCAGTCTTTCCGTGATATGCTCAGTCCCGGGGCTTGCCCACATAGACCAGCGCAAGGGTGTCGGGGCCGGTATTGGCCGAAACGACGCCGCCCAGATTGAAGGTGACGAGCGGAGCCTTGCCGAAGGCTTTGCGGCAGGCTTTTTCCAGCTCAGCGGCCTGGGGGATGGAAGTGTGGCCGATCATATAATCGAAGTCCTCCACGCCCTCGGTGCGCTTTTTGCACAGGTCGATCATGGCGGGGATGACCTTGTCGTCGCCGCGCACCTTGCTCTCCACCCTGGTCTTGCCGTCGATGAGGGTGATGATGGGACGAATGCCCATCAGCTCGCCCATGACCGCAGCGGCGGCAGAGATGCGGCCGCTCTTCTTCATCTGCTTGAGGCTGTAGGGTCCGAGGATGACCTCCATCTTGTTCATCTGGGTCTCAAACTCGCTGATGACGTGGCGGAGCTCCGCGCCGTTCTGCAGTTTGCGGGCCATCTCGCACAGATACCAGCCGAACACCATCGAGTAGGTGTGGGGGTCGAGCAGATGGATGTTCAGGTGGTGTTCCGGGCGCTCCTCCCGCAGCATCCCCTGCGCCATGACGGCGTTGTTGTAGGTGGAAGAACCGGAGCGGTTGATGGGGACATGGATGACATCGGTGTAGCCCTCGTCCACATACTGGCAGTATTTCTCACAGAACTGGATGGGGGTGATGGCAGCCGTGGAGGGGATGCCCTTGGCGGCGCGCATCTTGTCGTAGAACTCTTCGGGGGTGTACTTTTCACGCTCCACGATGTCTTCGTCGTCCAGCAGGATGTGGAAGCCCATAATGTCGATGCCGTATTTCTCGGCCAGCTCCTGCGGGATGTCGCAGGAGGAGTCGGTCAAAATCGCAATTTTGCTCATAGTGTTCCTCATTTCCATTCGTAGTCTCGCAGGTGGCCGTGGTCCAGCAGCTCAGGGAAGTCCCACTGGCGCAGTACCTCGTATACGCCCACGGCGACGCTGTTGGACAGGTTCAGGCTGCGGCAGGTGTCCCGCATGGGCATCCGGATGCAGTGCTCCTGATTGGCTGCCAGCAGCGCTTCCGGCAGACCGGCATCTTCCCGCCCGAACACGAGGTATGCCCCGTCCGGGTAGGCGATGTCGGTGTAGCGCTGGGGCGCTTTGGTCGTAAAGTAGTAGAAAGGCCCATCGTTCTTCGAGAAGAAGTCATCCAGACTGTCGTAATAGCTGATGTCCAGATAGTGCCAGTAATCCAGCCCGGCGTGCTTGAGCTTCTTATCGTCGATGGCAAAGCCCATCGGCCCCACCAGATGGAGGCGGCAGGCCGTGCAGGCACAGGTGCGGGCCACGTTGCCGGTGTTCTGAGGGATGCGCGGCTCCACCAGAACGATATTCAGGGTCGGTTTTTCACTCATCGCTGTTTACTCCTCCTGCATCGGACACAGGCGGGGCAGCAGCGGCTCGAACCAGACGCCGAAGCGGGTGTCCTGGTCGCAGGGCGTTTTCTGGATGGCCAGCGCCACGAACTCTGCCGCGTTGTCTGCCGCCGCGCTCAGGGCGTTGCCCTGGATGAGCGAGCCGATGAGCACCGCACCGTAGAGATCGCCCGTGCCGGGGAAGCTGCGGGCAATATGCAGCTTCTTGACCACGAAGCGGTCGCGGCCTGCACCGGCGCAGGCGATGTACTTGTCCAGCTGCAGGCCGGTGACCACCACGTTGGGGGTCAGCGACGCCGCCAGCTCGTCGGCCAGCGCCCGGGCGCTTTCCTCGTCCAGCTGGGCGGGCAGCTCTTTTTTCAGCAGCAGACCGGCCTCGGTGGCGTTGGGCAGGATGAGGTCGGCCCTGCGGCAGAGCTGCCGCATCCGGTCGATGAAGGCCGGGGTCACGGTAGAGTAAGCCTTGCCGTTGTCGCCCATCACGGGGTCTACCACCTTATAGGCCGAGGGCCAGAGGTCAAAGGCCTTTTCGGCCAGCGCGGCCTGCTCCTCGCCTCCGAGGTAGCCGGTGTAAATGCAGTCGAAGCTCAGCCCCAGCTCCCGGTAATGTTCCAGTGCGGTCTCGCCGTAGGCGCAGCCGTCCAGACGGGCCGGTGTCCCGAAGCCGCCGGTGTGGGTGGAGAGCACCACCGTGGGCAGCGCCACCGGCTGGATGCCCATGACGCTGAGCACCGGCAGGATGACCGCCAGACTGCAGCGTCCCACACCGGAAAGGTCATGGATGCAGAGAACTTTTTTCGGTTCCGTTATCTTCAGCAAAAAAGAAACCTCCTTCGCAGAATATGCCTTTTCCCATAAACCAAGCCAGCCCATAACCGGCCCAGTTTATCAGCATATGATACAGTATACCACATTTTCCTGCACAAAAAAAGCGTATAGTGAATCCTTTGGCGGAAATACTATCCTCGCAGCCCAAAAATTTTGATTCGAAGGGAGTGCCTCCTATGAAAAACGAACACACAAGCTCCACCGCCCCGCTCCTGATCGGCATGGCCGCCGGTGCCGCACTGGGTGCCGCCGGCGTCATGGCCACCAACACGAGCCAGCGCCAGATGCGCCGCACCGCCCGCAAGATCGCCAAGGGTGCCGAGCACGCCGTGAGCCAGCTGGACAAGATGGTGGGCGACTTCGTGGAGCGCAAGATGGAGGGCTGACGGCCCCCGCATCGCGCAGAAAGGCCGGGACAGAGGGTTCTCCCCTGCCCCGGCCTTTTGTTGCAGCCCCTGCGCCGCTTGACGTTGGCGCATTTATAATAATAGTAGGTGCGTCCGGTGGCACTGGTTCCGCTTTCGCCGAACATCAGCGCACCACACTTGCCGCAGAGCAGCTTGGTGGTCAGCAGATATTCCTCGTCTGCCTTGCCACAGGCAGGGGCACGC